>Ga0098037_1000484_pt1 | contig 20540 bp, 2 predicted proteins | sample 5_EtaG_FD_75050 | JGI IMG/M metagenome (GOLD analysis project Ga0098037, IMG submission 75050) | Marine viral communities from the Subarctic Pacific Ocean - 5_ETSP_OMZ_AT15132 metaG | ecosystem: Environmental > Aquatic > Marine > Oceanic | place: Pacific Ocean | collected 2015-01-08 | reverse complement strand
TTGTTAGCCAAAGCCTCTCTGTATCTTATAAATAATTTAGAGTTATCTACATTAAAGAATTTATCTTTTTTATCTTGATCTACAAGTTTTGGTTTTTTAAATTTACCTGTAAATTCTGAAGGTTCTACTAAATAATTTTTATATGAGTCTAAATCTAAAATTTGTTCTGCAATATTTTTAAACACCTCTTCTCTGTTTCTTAACTCTATTGCTTGTTTCTCTTCAGTTAAATTACTTAAATCTTTTAATACTGTTTTTTGAAACTGTATTGCAGGAACTTTTATTAATTGAACAAAAGGTTCAGGATCTAAAGACTTTAAAAAGCTTAAGCCAGATTTACCAGTTCCTTGTTGATATATCGCCATTAATGAAAAGTTCTTAAACAAGTCACTAATCATTTTATCTTTTACAGGACTTTCGGGTATAATTCTAAATGTAGGGTCTCCTAATTTTTTTAATTGACTAATATAATCAGAAGCCGTAGCATTATCAATTAAGTTTTTATTGTCCAAACTTAAAAGATTATAACCTCTTGATGCCATATAAAAAGAAGGCTTTAAATGTTGAAGAACTGGAAAGTTTTGCACTATAGTTTCATTTAAAGGGTCATCTATAAATTCCATAACATCTTTAGTATATGAATATTTACTTGGACCAAACCCAGCATCACCTAATATATATGCACGGTTAAATGAACTTGCTAAAGCTCTCTTAGATATTCTTTCTTCAAATCCTGTATTATTTGCAAACTCTTTGTAGGTCTCTCTAAAATATTCTCTTTCAATTACATATCTCATATATGATTGTAATGTAGGAAAAGGACTAAACTCAAATGTATCATTTCCAGAAAAATCATTACCTATCATAAACAAATTGTTCTTATAATCTTTTTTAATCTGAGCAACATCTATTTGTACAGTCTTTTCTTTAAAAGATACCACACTATCTCCAGATAAATTTTTCTTAATAACTTTTCTCTCTCTTATTTCTTCTGGTAAATCTGTTGGCAAACCGGTTTTCTTACTTACATAATTAGATAACATATTTTGATATATGTAATCTACTACACCATTATTAAATTCGTTGCTATATTTTTGTGTTGCCTCTGATGTACTTGGACCAAATCTTTCTAGTATATTAAGTCTGTTTTTTAAATATGTTGCATTAAGTTGGCCCTTTAAATTTTTATCTAATCTTAATGCAAATAAAGGTTCTACTATATCCTCAAATATTTGAGTCTTATACATTGAAGACAAAACAGAGTTCTCTAAAAAGTTATCAATTGTTTGTATATCAACTTTGGTATCTACTTTAAGAGATTCAACAAACCTCCTTCTTTCTAATGCCCCGTCTAAGTTCATTAGCAAACCAGTGTCAGGATTAAAATTTAATTCAAAATTTTGCATTCCCGAAGACTGATTTTCAATATTTAAAAGTTCAAATAAAAGAGCTACTTGTTGTAACTCATTTTCTAGAGTTTGTCGATTGGGTGATGCTAACTCTTGAGCTGTTGGTACCTTATTGCCGTAACTAGTATTCCAAAAGTATTCACCTAAGTGATATGTTTTATATAATAGTCCAGGACTTTTTGGATTAAGAGGTGTATATAAATATCCATTCTCATCATAAAATGATATAGATTTATATTTTTTATTTGGCTTATACTGAGTCCTAAGCCATTTTTTAGCTGTACCAACAAAATCTTTTTCTCCAAAAGTTTCAACTATTATTTTTTTATTTGGATTAATCTTTAATGCATCAAGCGCATCTTTTTGAGACATTTTATTATAGTAAGCTATAGCATTATTATCTACGTATCTCCTAAGCATTTCATCTACTATAGCACGTTTAGACATATCTTCCCCTTTTAATTTAGCAAGAGGACCTTTAGCTTTAGCTAAGTTATTAAAGTATTCTTCAATTAAAGGTTGTTGTACAAACTTTACAGCTTGTGGTAAGCTAACTCCACTTTGTATAAGTCTACCTAATACAGGTAATGACTCTGTACTTATCCCTGCCCTTGTAGGAAAAGAATCATTACCTCTATCTAATACACCTTGTAAACCATGAGAAAGTATTTCAGATATTTTTACACCATCTACATTTGTAGCTTTTGACATAAGTATATTACCTTGATCTGTTTCATTATGCTTAAAGCGCATTCTCATATCTCTAACTAAATGATTTTTTTCTAAATAACGTAAAGGCATTTTAGCACCTATACCCATATAAAGAATAAATTGTTTGTTCATTTTTGCTAGAATACCTAAAGGTACACTACCTCCCATAAGTAAGTCATGTTGAATATTATTGTATTCGTATTCATAAAACTTAGTAGGGTTTTCTTTTAAACTAGCATGTACTTTTTCATAATCAGTAGGTTCAGGTTTAGCTTGACTTTTAAATAAATATGTACTTGCAGGTTTTGTTAAAGCTCCATAAAGTTCTGGAAGTTTTAATATTTCAACAGAAGTTCTTATTAATTCATTTTGAGCAAATCTTTTTTGTTCTTCAATAGATCTTCCAGACTCAGTTGGTAATGAACCATCCTTATCTATATTAGGAAATGAAAAGAATAGCTTATCTACATCAAAGTCAGATCCTGCTTTAGCTACAATCTCTGTAGGGACTACGGCTGTACTACCTGCAGATGCATCAATAAAATGCCAAACTTCAAATCCTTCAACTAAGTTAGTATCATCTGTAGGTATTCTTGGACCTGTTATAGTAACCTTATCTCCGTGCTCTTTTAACCAATCTTCATCTTTTAAAAGTTCATTTAGTCTTTTTCTAGTTCCGATTATTTCACCAGGATTATCTGGATCTTCTAGATTCAATAAATTTAAAAAGTCACCATTAAAAGGTATTGCTACTTTAGCAAGCTTTATACCATCCTTTGTATACCTATAAAAAGGTAAATTGTTAGTACCTAAAAACTTTCGGATCTCTGCTTCATTATTAATTATAGCAGCATCTCTTTCAAGCTCAGAACTCCATACTCCATTATAAAAAGTACTTGGAACTTGGACATCTGATTCACCTTTTGTCTTTTGTCCAGATATAGCTTTAGAAATTCTATTAACTAAAATTTGTTCTACTACTTGTGCTTCTGGGTGTATTGAAAAATCAATTTTTAAATTACCATCAAGATTAACATCAATTAAATTTTGCAATTCTGTAGGTGATCCTTTAGCTTCTAGCTCTGCTCTAACAACACCAGCTAATCTTGCAAGACTACCCTTACTCTTAGGTACATATTTACCACTCTTATCTACTGTAAACCCTATTTCATTTAATAGCTCTTTTTCTAAAATATCTGTATAATTTTTAACAGCTTTTCTATAATCTGCAGCAATCTTTTTATTATTTGAGTTTACTAATTTACCCATAGAATATAATTGACTTTCAACAATTACTCTAGATTGAGTACCTACCGTAAGTGAATTTTTAAGTTTATCTGCTACTGCCGTGACATCTTTTAAATATCTTAAATGAACTTTGTTGTTTTTAATAGGAGCTTTACTATTATCTTCTTGTACATACTTATCATTTCTATTCAGCTTTCCAAGATCATCTAATTTTTCAAAAATATTATCCGATTCTGTATTTGGTTTACTAGTAAGATTTGCAGCTTTAGAACCTGATTTAAATGTAACCATCTGTATATTAGACTCCAACATTTTATTATGAAGTTTGTACAACTCTGTACCAGGTTTAGCAATTGAAGGTATGATAGGTGCAACAGCAAACTTAAACATTGAAGTAGTAGCTATAGGCGCATTCATCAATGATCCATAATTGTGTAATTTATACACAGGAAAGAATTTACTAACCCTTGTAGAATCTATTTCCTTCTCTGGATTGTTTACCATGTCTTGATATAAATTCTCCTGTTCAACGCTCCATTTATTACCAAGTTTTCTAAGAACTCTATATGCATCAATAGTTAAATATGCAGCACCATCTGCTTCTTCCATCTTTAAATATGCATCAGAATCTCTTGTTACTCTATCAGCTATTTGAGAATCGGTTAGTTTTGGACGAGCTGCTTTATAATCTCTAGTCCAAGCATCTTGCATGTCTTCTAGATATAATGATGCTCTTTTAGGATCTTTTATTACACCTGTATTTAAAGTTCCATCAAATTTAAAATCAGCTATACCTACACTCTTTGCATATGTTTCTACACCACCTTTTCCATTCTCATCATGCTGTTTTTGAAATACTTCATTTATAAAGTTTTGAGCATCTGTGTCATATAAGAATCCATCTCCATCTGATGTAGATCCCGGTACTCTTTTTGTAAAATCTTTAAACTGTGCTAAGTCACCATTTAACAAGTTAGACATTTCTAACCTATTTATAAAATCATTATAAGTGTATGCTTTAGCTAAAGTTAATGCATCATATTTTTCAAAATCAAGATTAGTTTCTAAAACTTTGGGACCTAATTTTTTTATAATAAAATTACTCTTTTTTCTAAAGTATTCATTAACGCCATCTTTTAAAGAATTATAAACATTGCTATTTTTTAACATTTCTTTAATATCTACAACTTCAGGGTTTTTAGCTTGCTCATACAAAAACGTTTTAACTTTTTCTGGAAGTAAAGAGTCCATAGCAACAAAAGACAAGCCTGCTTTTCTACCGTTACTTAGTTTCCTATTATAACCTGTAGTAGTTTCTAGAACATTCTTATTTTCAGGCTGTGAAAAATATTGAATTCTATCAAATTCAGATGCAATATAATCTAATATAAAAGCTTCAAAAGCTATAGCATCTCCTTGACCAGTTCTAAACTTTTCAATATCAATCCATAAATTCTCATTAGTACCTGTACTTATACCATTAAACTCTTTTCTTTTATTTAACTGTATTCCAAAGGCTGTCTTTTTATCAGAGTGTCTTATAAATTCACCAATACCTTTAGATAACAACATATTATAAGCTTGAAATAATTTATCAGTTGCTGTGAGATCTCCTGTTGTTAAACCTTCACTAACTGGAGAATCAGAATAATTAAGTTCAGGATAAGATATAGAAGTTATAGTTTCTGTACCGGCTAACACAATTAGCTGCATTTCCTTAGAAGAATCTCTTTTACCTCCTGTTGGAAACATTGTATTTAAAACTTTGTTTCTTAAAGCCCATGGATTATAAGGAAGTCCTCTGTTGTTAAGAGTAGGATTTAAAAATGATAAATGTCCATTTTTAACATAAGCCTCATTTAAATCATTTAACTCATTTACACCTAATATTATAGATGATGCAGAGCTATGGTTAGCAACAGAATATGCATTATTTCCATCAGGTAATTTTATAGTATCACCAGGAGTATCAAATCCATATGAAGCTTGAATATTACCTAGGTTTCTTACAATAGAATCAGCTCTTAACATAGCTTCACTTTTAAAACTAGGTAAAGCTTTTATTGATTTTTTTATAAAATCGCTATCTCTTAAAGTCTTTATAGGGTTTAATGAAAATCTTTTAAGAAGCTTTTTTTCAAGCTGAGTTCTTTCAGTTCTAGGTTTAAGAATGATATTATTTAAATCTTTAGTAAGAGTAACTAAGTTATTTATATCATTTTTAGATTGTCTAGTTTTTAATGCTTCTTCTAATTTCTTAGTGTTATCTAACTTAAAACCTAACGTTCTTAAAAAAGTCAATTTATTTTTTTCACTGAGTACTCCCGAATCACCTATTAACTCATCATAAAGTTTTGCAGTATCTAACAATGCAGGCTGATCTTTATATCTCAGCATGTATTTATTTTTTGAAATTTTAAAACGGTTTTCAAAGTCAGACAATATTCTGTTTAATTCTATAGTAGATTCATTTACAACAAAATCAAAAGATGCAGTGCTTGTACCATCCGCAAATTTATCAATATCAAGCATAGATGTTAATTGCCAGTGAGTAATTGAGGGTCTAGAAAATGTATGCCAAAAAGATGAGCTAATGTCAAATGCATAAGTACTTTGGATATTACTTGGTGATGGTAATTTAACTTGCCATAATTGTTCTAGTTCAGGAAAGTTTTCTGATTCTTGTTTTATAATATCAAACATTTCCTGTCTTGATTGTACACCACCTATAACTTTAGATAAAGTATTCCAAACTTTTCTAAAGTCTACATTTTCCTTAAATCCTAACTTATTTAATTTAACATTTCCATTTTCAATCTTGTGCAAACTTTTTAATATGTATATAACTTCTTTATCTGCAAGATCTAATAAAGATTTCTGAAACTGATCTTCAAATAGTTTCTCACTACTTGGAACTTCATCTAATGTATACTTAACATTATCTATTTCAAAGTTTGAGTTTTTAATATGATATGCTATAACACCAGTTGGCTTTTGTTTATTCAATATATAGTTAGGATCTCCAAACTGATCAACAGCAGTTTCTAATATTCTAATATTATCTAGAAGATTTTCTTGTTCGTATGTTAAATCAGAATCTACTGCTTCTGCATTTAGTTTAAAACGTTTATATTCTTTTGATCCACCTTTTACATAATTATCATACTGAGTTTTAGCATCTTCAATTCTTGATACTATAATAATTTGTGCAGGAACTTCAGGCTTTCCTTCTCTGCTATTATCCTTAATGGTTGAATGTGTAAAATAATCTCCTACTATTTTTATTCCTTTCCACTCCTCACCTCTAATTCGAGAACCTCTTTTAAAATATGAATCAAAGTCTTTATAACTATCTATTTGAGATTTTAAAAGTACATATTTATGTATACCACTGTTTGTTTCTAAAGTAGCAACGGCATTGTCTGTCAAATTTTTAAATGTATTTATTTCACTTATTCCAGATTTACCAACTGACTTATCATATTCTTTATTAAGTTTAGCTAGTCTATCTTTTAGTTTAGTTAAAACTTTTTTATAAGTAATTGCCCTAGACTTTGGATTAAGTAATGATGATAAACTTAAACCTTTTATTTTTGAAATATAACTTTCTAATTCTGACCCTTTTAAAGTAGTTTTCTTTACTTCATCTTTATAACGGTCATCTATAATATCAGATATAATTGAATCTATAGAACTTGTAATAAGATCAGAGTCTTGTTTACTTAATGCCGTCCTATTATATTCTTCATCATTAATTTTATCTGAGTAAGTTATACCTCTATCAAGTTCAGAAAACATTTTATTATCAACAGAAGCTTGATATTGATTAAAGAATTTAGCTTTACCAAAGTTTAAGTTTTCATATAACTCATTTACAGTAGGTACAGACATTATGTCTAATTGTACATTCTTTAAGCTAGGTATAATTTTACCAAATAACTTTTGAAGCATCTGTACTATCTTTCTAAAGATGCTATTTCGCATAGGAGAATTTGGCTTTGCCACATTCTTTTTCATGTAAGTTCTAAAGTCTTCTGCAAGAATTTCTTCTATCTCTAAATAACTTTTACCTTCATAAGGTTTATTTCCATTCTTATCATTATAGTTTAAAACCTCTTCGTATAAATCTATCTTTTGTTGCTTTGTTAAATATAGTTGAGTAAATGCATGAAAGCTTTCATGATAAACATCTACCATTGAACCTTTACTATTATTTATATTAATAGTTCCTTTAATATCTGGGTTCATTAACGTAGCACCTGAAACTACAAAGTTAGCATATGCATCAGAGTTTACTAGATTGGCTGCTTTATTTAAAGATATACTTTTTTGCAAGGCTTTACCAAACGGAGTTTTATTCCAAAATGTATTTGCTCTATTTATATCCTCAGCAGATAACTTATCTGCATTAAGTTTTCCATCTCGTAAAAGTGGCAACTCTTCATTATTTGGATCATTTGGTTTATCAGTGTCTGTACTAGTTGCTTGCTCTCTTACTATTTGTTTATTTACATAAGGGATAACTCTTTTAGGTTCAGACTCTTCTGTTAAATTGTTTAAATACTTTTCTGTTGCGTTAAGTTCTTTTTGAAAGAAAGACTCTTTTAAATTAAAACTTTGTACACCAGGATTATTTCTATCTCCAAATACAACTAAGTCAGTATCTTTTATTCTAGCCGATGTTTCTGTAACTACAGTAACACCTTGTTCAGTAAGTTGTTTTATTCTGTTTGTTACCGCAGGATCTAAATAATCAGTTTTATATCCCGTTTTAGAAAAAGCAAATATGTAGTCTTGAATACTTTCATTTTCATTTCTTTCTCTAAATATTTCCCCATTACCCATTTGAATAGATGGTATTAAATCTACAGTAATATCATTAGTGTGTACTACATCTGTATCTTTAAATGCCTCTGGTGAAAATAAACCCGGTGTAGAATAAATAAGCTTTCCTTTATACTCATCTTTTAATGTATTTTTACCATCGGGAGTTTTCTGCAACAATAGGTTACCTAAATATTCTTCTTCATCAAGCTGACTAAACCTTTTATCTACAGGTAGATTTTCAGTAATATCATTTAATTCATTATCATTAGTTTCTTGAAACAACATTTGTTTATTATAAAAATCCTGTTCGTTTGAAACTATATAAACAATAGGGTTTTGATTTTGAATAAACTCTATATAATCTATTGTAGTTTTTATTTTGCCACCTTCAAAAGTTTTTAAATCAAACGGACTTTTAAAAAGATCTTCACTGTATGTTAGAAACACAGATTTACCATTAGGATAAGTATTTAGCAAAGCTTTTCTAAATTCATCTCTTAACTCAACTTCTTTATTATTAGCAGGAGTTGTTTCATTTTCAAAAATATTTCCTTGATTATCAATTCTTATTTCAAATATTGTATTCCTAGGAAACTTTTTACTTTTAGTTGAACTATAAACTTTTATGTAAAGATCTCCTGAGCTAGGGTCTCTTATTATATCATGTCTCTTAGCTTTATCACTAATGTATTTATTTTCTATATATTGTTCAGAAAATTTAAATTTCTCATCAACGGATATATCCTTAGCAAATAATACATTCTCAATTTGACTTGCCAAATCACTTGACATTCTAGGTCTGTCAATTGCATAAGCATTTCCTCCTACATCTATTGCAGCATGACCGCTTTTTATATTTCCTTCAGCTACTACAAGTGTTCTAATACTTTCTAAATCTTCAGGTGAAAGTACTTTATTTTCAATTAAAGTATTTACATTAGCTTCTTTTGTAGTTTTTTCTATAGACAAACCTTTAGTCATTCCAATTAAGTCTAAAAATATATCTTCGTCTAGAGCTTTATTTTTTAAAGCATAATATTTTTTAAACTCACTATTAGTTTGTTTTAATGCCTGCTCATAAGGTATGTTTAATTCTTTTGCTCTTATATCAGCAATATCAGAAGAACTTAATACTTTGTCCTCAAGATTATATATGTCTCTAATAGTATAACCATTTCCTTTTTTTCTAATAGATCTCATCATCTGATATGCAAACGTACTATTAGGTGAAGCTTCAGTAACAATATTACCAGCACTATCAAAAGAAAGAGGTTGACCCTTTTCATCTGTAATTAATACAATAACTCTATCTTGAACTTGATCTACACCTGGTTTAGCTGCTCCTGGAGTCTTAGGGTTTTGAATATCTAAAGATCTTGCAATCTCTTTTCGTGTAGTTGAATCAAGCTTTGATGGTTCATACGTACCATTTACAAACTGTCCAAGATTAACAGCCTTTAATCTAATATTAATATCTTGATATTTAGGATACTTTAAAACCGTATCTTCAAGTGACATTGTTGATACAATAGAAGAAACAATATTATTTATATTTGTACGTTCAGTATCAGGAACTTCTTTTTCAAATTTAGTTGTACCAGGCTTAAAAGATGGAAGTGTAGTTGATAAAATATTTATAGCTTTATATCTAGGTACCATATTATAATCAAATGCACTACCTTCATTATTATCTGTAACTATGTTTTCTTGCTGTTGATTAAGCAGTCTAGTAATTCTTAAGTTAGTTTTAGTTTGCTCTAATGCATTAACTACATTTTGAATAACTGTATCAGGATTAGCCCATTTAGCCTTTAATACAGAAACTTTATCATAACCTTCTATTTGATCTATATTATCTGTAAAATTATTTAATACAACAGATTCTAATATTGCTGGAGTAAATGCTAAAAATTGAGCAGCTCTTTCCCTATCAGAAACTTTTTCAATTCTGTTATATAGATACTTCATATATGAATCTACATTAAAAGGATTACCCGCATCTAATTTTGCTTGTATGGACTGTTTAGTTAAACCATAAACAAACTCAAGTTCATTTGTATTAAGAGCACAATTTATCATTACTTACAATTAAATATATTATCATCATTTGATTCATCTAAATAATCTTTTGTTGAATCATCTAACTTAGACTGAGACTCTTTGTTATTTAAAAAGTCTTGTAAAACATCACCTGTTTCTTCAATCTCTTTTTTACCTGTACCTTTTTTAGGAGGAGTTGGGTCGCCAAAATCAATCATAGATTCAAATTCACTAACTGTCATTAAGAAAGGTTTAAAGTTTCCTCTTCCTATTTTTTTAACAGCTATCTTTTTATTAGAGCCATCTAATTTTTGAACTCTTACCTGATCACCCACTTTTATTTTTTTAGAATCTAATGACTCTTTAAAGGTATAAACATTACCTGAATTTATCAACTGATTTGTTTTTAAAATTCCATTAGATTTAAGATCTAGTAAATTTTTTAACTCTTTATATTTAGACTCTTCCACTTCTTCAGATAAATATAAATCTTCTAATGCATCATACATTTTAGATGTATTAGTTTTAGATTCATTATTTATATCTTTTATTAAAGTATTTAATGAAACTTTATCATTACCAAAAATACTTAACTGACTCCTTTTAAGATCTTGTTTATTTACAATACCTATTGATGCAGCTTTATTATCTATTTCCACTTGAAGATCTATCAGCTTTTGTCTTTCTTTTTTTATTGCTTTTATTTGCTCTTCTATTGCAGGAATATTGTCTGGACTACCAAACTCACCTTTTTCCATTTCTAAATCTGCTTCTAAAGCTTCTAGTGCTACAGTTAAGGTAGAAATACTTGTGTTGCTTAAATCTATATTAAGATCTATCTCTGCTTCATCTACTGTTTCAACATCCTCCTCTGTAGTTTTTTCTTTAGCTCTATCTTCATCTGTTTTCTTTCTAGCAAAATCTCCATCTTCAAAAAAGATAACATCATCAAGAGTAATATTTGGATTACTCGCTTCTCCTATAGCACCTTGATCATTATGAGAAATGATATCCCCTTCAGGAGTAACTATCATGTCATATATTTTATCTCTTCTTAAATTTTTAGCCAGAATTCCGTAGTTACCTTCATCAGTTACATATACTGAATCAATTTTAATTCTTTGTAAAGCACCCTCCTCTCCAAATTCATTTAACTTTTTGTCAAATACTTTTCCTATTTCTGAATTAAATACTCTACCTGTTAAATTATCTACAGTATCTTCAATTAAAGCTTTACGTTTATGATTTAATATATCATATCTATATAACTGTTCAACTCTAACTTCAACATCATCTGTAGCAGTTCGTACAGCATCAGCATCAGTTACTTGAGGGTTATATAAACTAGCTTCCTTTTTAATTTTTATAATTTCACCCTTATTGTTTTGATATTCTGTTTCTATAAAGACTCTCCCTACATCTGCTGTTTCAATTATATTATTAAGCGCAGCACTTCTTCTTGTTCTAAGATTTTTATAAAACTCTTTATCTTTATCTTCTTCTGAATCAGGAGTTTTTTTAGCAATTCTAATATCTCTTTTAATATCTTTTAACTCGCTTTGTAATTCTTCAACTTCAGATATGTCTACAGTACTTTTTCGCTTTAAGCTTTTAATTTGTTCTTCTAAATCTTTAGCTTTTCTTTCTAAAGCAGTAAGCTCTTCAGGAGTTTTTGATGTTTCGGCTGGAGCAGAAGGAGCTTCTCCTGCACTTTCTCTTGGAATAAGTTCATCAATGTCAGTAACTTTAAGTCTAACATCACCACTTTTAAACTTTGCATTGTTATCTGTTTTCATAAACATGTAACCATCTGCAAGATTATCTAATGTTTTTTGATTTCTAAAAGCTCTATCTGGTATACTATTAAACTCTGTTATATAACCACTTTTATCTTCAGTAAGAGAAATAGGTAGAATTAAAGTTTCAACATTTTCTCCTGAATTATTAAAATATAAATTAGCATAAGCTCTTTGCTGCATGCTATTTTGAAAATATTTTTTATAGTTGTAGTTATTATCTCCTGCTGTTAAATAAGTATCCCACTTTTGTGAGCTACCTGTTTTTAAATCAACAATATATTTTTTACCAGTTTTATCTACAATCATTAAGTCTAATGCTCCTGCAACATTTCCTAGCTTTTTACCATCTTTATTATATAATTCATCATCTGATATTTTTAAATCTTTTGAAAATATATAAATCTCACCGTTATCTGCTTTTCTTTTTAATTTAGATAAATGACCAGTCTCTCCAAAAATTGCAACAAAAGCATCTTCACTAATTTTATCTTTATAGTTATCATACTTAAGTTCAGATTGAGGATCCAAATAATCTCTGACCATATCATCTAGACTTAAACCTCTAACTCTACCTGCTTCATATGTAATACTAGGCATTACCTTATTAATTACATTGGTTAAAACTTCAGATGTAATTTCTTCTTTAGAATATTTATTAGCACTTAATTTAGAAATCTCTTCATCTATAACTCTTATGTTATTTGCAGCAATAACTGAACCTTCATATTTAGTTTTACCGGTTTCTAATTCAGAAATGTCTTTTTGATAAGAGTTTAAGATTTCTCCATTTAATAGAGTTTCAAGTTCTAATTTTAATTCAGATAAAGTTTCATCTGTTATACCACCTTCATTAATTCCATAAAGACCATCTTTAACATCAGTTTTAATTTCTGATATAAATTGATTTATATCTTCTTGTGTAAATGTAAAAGACCCATCATCTGCAGTAAATACAGCATCTTTACTTTTATTTATTTGTTGTAATCTATTATAACCCTTATCTTCATAAAGTTTATTCATTACATTAGATACTCTAGAATATACAGTTCCGTTTTTAAGATAAAAACCTTTGTACCCTGATATATCTTTAGACTCTTTAAATACTTCCTTAATTTCTTCTACAGACTTCTTCATCTCTGCTGTCATCTCAACACCAGTAGCTTCATCAATATTAGATACTTTTATTTCAGATAGAGTAATAAATTCATCAATAAGTTCTTTACCTTGTCTGTAAGGCTCAGAACCTTCTTCATAAATTTCATTTTTAAATCCTGTAAAAAATTCAGGTACTTCTTTTCTTTGTAATAAATTTACGACTTGATCCTTATTCATATAAAGTGGAGGAGCATTATTAGCTAATGTATTCAACAATTGATCTAAAGCTTTTTTATTAGTTTGCTCATCAACTACTTCTGCATTTAATTCATTCTTTTGTTCTTCAAGTCTTTCAAATACTTTTTCATTTTCAAGAACTAACTTTAAAAATTCACTTGGATTGCTTAACAAATCTATATGCTCTGCCATAGCTCTTTTTTCAAACTCAAGTTTGTAAAAGTCAGTTAGCTGATTGTATGCTTTATCTAAACTAGAATTAAATACTGTAGCATTATTTTCTTTTGCTAATGCTTTTAAGTAAGCATCATGTGCCGCCTTTAAATTTTTATTTACTTCTGTTTGTTGTTTTTCATCTGTGATATCACCTAATAATTCAGTAAGCTTTTCTTGTATTTGTTCATCTGATGGCTCCTTAATACCATCTTCTTTTAATCTTTTTTTAGCTAAATTAATAGTAGGTGTTTCATTTCTTTGATAAAAACCATAGAATATAGCTTGAGCAGTTTGGAAATCCTTTAAAGCTTTTACTTGATCTTGCTTACTCTTTACAATTTTAGATTTTTCATCTTTTGAAATATTATCTCTTTGTTTTTCTATAGCAATTTCTTGTTCTAATATACCTAACTGTTTTGATATAGATTGAGGTTGAAATAAAACCTTAGCTGCCCCATAGTCTGCAGTACCTAATGAAGTATCTTTTAAATAGTCAGTAGATATTTGATCCATTCGTGTAGCAGAATCTTTAAAAGCAACATTCAAATACACATAATTTTCTACAGATTTTTCCCAAGCATTATGTAATCTTTCAAGAGCTTGCCCTTCTGGTGTTTGCATTTCCTCTGCAGAAATTAAAGAAAGATCTACAGGGTTTTCAAGTATTTTTTTAGCATGTTTAAATGTATCTTCTATTGCAGATAATTTTTCAATAGAGTTAGCTATACGCTGTCTATATTTAGGAGCATCTTGTATCTCTAAAGAACTCACTGCATTTGCAAGCTCTGTGTCACTAAGCTCTTGCATTGACTTAAGCTTCTCAATAAAAACATCTGTAGTACCAGTTCTTCGCATTAATGCCATTGTAGAAACAAATGAATCTACTTCAGCATCTAATGCTTCTTTTTTACTCCCACTCTTTTGAATATCAGAAACTTTTTCTTGAGTCCCTAAATTCATTAATCTGCTATTAATTAATTGATCTACATTAATTTCATTTAGATTATCTACAATACCTTTTGTTACTTCAAGTTTAGTTTCTTTCCATTTATTATATTCATCTTTATTAAATATTCTAGCCTTTTGAGTTGTTAAAAAGGGCATTGCCGCATTTAAAGGTTTAGAAAATGTACCCATAAGAAAACCAGACATAAATGTTTCAAAACCTTGAGCACTAACTTCTTTTCCAAGTTCTTTAAAATAATCACTCATAGATGTACTACCCGGTCCAATAGGAAGTCCACTTTGTATTTTATAACTCATTTTATTTACACCCTTAGCATATAACGAAGATGCAGGAGCTTGCATTTTATAAGCTTCTACATAATTGTTTTCATTTGCTCTAGCAATTGCTTCTTGTAAATTTTCTTGAATACCTTCTGATACATTAGCTTTAAAATAACCTAATGTTTTTTTGGCAGTTGCAAATCCTGGTTGTTTCCACCAACTTTTTGCTAAATTGAAAAAATTATTTTTTTCAAATGCAAATTTATTTTTAGTATTATCAAATATTACTTTACCTAAAGTACCAAACTTTTTTTCTCCTTCTCTAGCAGATACTTCATAAATATCTTTTCTAGTTTGTTTTAAAAAGTTATTTAAACCACCTTTAGGATTTGTAATATTTCCAAAAGTAATTTGGTTAGTTAAATATATAATACCTGCATTAGCATAAAAAGTTTCTAAAGATCCTTTTTTAGCTTGTTGTCTCATAGCAAATTGTTCATTACTATCTGGAATTTTTCCAAAGTCTTTGTAATAATCATCATATAATTTATGAAATATTTTATTTTCAACCATGCCTGCTTCTAATCTAGATTCAGATATAGCCATATTTAAATTTCTAACATCTCTATAAAATGCACCAGGAGTTCTAGATAACCTTGCCATACTACCAAGATACTTATCTGCTTTTGTAACTTTGAGAGCATCCATTGTATTTTCTAATGGATTTACAACTCTAAGTGCAGAACCTAGTTTTTTACCTCTAGCTGTTTCCCAAAATGTTCTAGCAGCATTTGGATTTTTTGATACATTAGAAAGAAGTTCTTTACCGCTTTTTGCAGCAGTTTTAAATTTACCAACTCCTTGTCCAATATCTTTTAAGATATCAGCTGTTCTAACAGCCTGTAGACCAGCACCCGCACCTCCACTACCAGCAGTTATAGCACTTAAAACAAGTTCTTCTATTATAGCTTCACTAATTATACCTGCCGTATAACCAAAGTTCATTACCGTATTGTTCATAAATGCACCAAAGCCTCCTCTAGTAGATGTACCAAGTGCAGCATATCTTTCATATTCTTCTGCAGCTTGTAAATCTGTTCCACTAACATCACCTGATAATAATCTCATGAAACTTTTTGGACCATCTACAAAACCTCTTTTAAGTAAAACAGGAAATGACTCTCTCATCATTATAGATGCATCATTCCAAAATGTGGTATTAGCATTAAAGTTAGCTTGGTTATCTCTAAAAGGATGAAAACCTACTTCAGCAAATTTATCATCACCGTATGCTGCATACCTATCATAGAAGTTAGCTCCATCAGGTCCTGCATCATAGTTAAACATTTTACCATAGCTGTTCTTTCCTTCATCATCTGCAATGTTTTGAGAGGAGCCTGCTATAAATTCTTTTAATGAATTTCTTGTATCTCCAATTGCTTGACCTCCTGGTGGATTATCAGGATAACCTACAATGTTATTCATTATAGAAGGCCCTGGAATATCTAATTTATTATCAACTCCAAAACCAAATTGATTAGATGTTAAGTCATCAATACCTGCAAGCGGTTGTGCATCTTCAGGTGTTGACAAATTTGTATCTAAATTTGTATACTCTGACAAGGGTTGCCCAGTATTATTTCCTGATTCCTCTGCCATGTTTAAAGATTAAATTGAAAGTTATAGTTTGCAAAAATTTGTCTTATCTGATCATTTGTAATGTTTGGATTTCTTTTTCTTAAAGCTCTTACCAGATTAACTCGTTCAGCATTTGCTGATTGAGTTACAGGCATGGTAGAAGTTAAGAATGAATTAAACTGTGTATACAATGTCTCACCATTTTGTAATTGTAAGGGTACAGAGCTTGCTGAAAGATCCCCTGTTGTTAAATATGTTTCTAAGTCAAATGCTTTAAATCTATGGTTTATAGAGTACTGTTGTTTATTTTTATCATATGTAAAGTCCATACCATAACCAGGTTCAATATCTTGAGTTATTTGAGCTATACCAGTGTTTTCTATAAGAGCTTGTCTTTTTAATGCAGCCTCTATTGGGTTTGAATTGCTTGCTTCAAAAGCATAAGAGTTAAAGTTTTCTCTATCTGAAATTACTGTAGCTCCGTTTGACATTATATCCATTCTTATACGTCCATATAGTTCCTTTTCTTCATCTGTTGACCCTTTTGGAATTATATCATCTAATATACTTTTACTAGGCATAATAGTATAAGCAGCTTTATTTCCGCTAATCCCTGTAGTTGGTAAAATTACTGCCGTAAACCCTTCACCTTTCTTATAAAGCTGTCTATCATTATGAGCATCCCAGATAGCCTTTACAATCCTTTGATGTTCTGGTGTATTTTGTTCATTGTCTATAGCTATTTTATCTGTACCTACTCCAGAAAATATAACAGGTGTTTCTGCTGATAATTCTGTACCAACATTTATTAAATTTTTAACTGCTCTATAATCATCATACATACCAACCTTACCAATGTGTCCATAGAAATCTTGTGTAGGTCTAGCACCCTGATTACCTGGTGTAACTATTGCACTGGCTGGTATAGAACTAATTCCTGTTCCTGTACCAAATGAAGATGGTGGAGCTTCTTTAAAGTTTCTATTATTTTTCCACTCAGTAGTCCAAGCATCTTTTACATCTTGATAATCCGCTACTCCATATCTTTTAAATATTTCTCCAAAAATATTATCAGGGCCAAGAAGATCATCCAAATCTTTATAAAGATTAAAAGTATCATTAGTTTTATCTTTAAGCCAACCTAAATAATTACCCTTTTCCCACTGTTTATCAGCTGACTCTTCTAACTGTTGTTCTTTTTTTGCATATCTTCTTTCATCACTTAAATACTTTCTTAAGTAATCTGCTACAAAACCTTCACCATTTTTTTCAAGAGCATCTAAAGCATTTTTATAATAAACAGCTTCATCCTCTGTAAATGCACCTGTTATAGGATCAACTCCAAATACAGCATTCTTTAAAGCGCCAGATGATTGATAAGATTTGTTTAATAACTGCTCTGTAGCTTCTGACAACCATTGCTTTTCTGCATATATACCTCCTAATAAAAGCTTATCTTTAATTGCTTCCTTTCTCCAACTAGAAACCTTAGCTTTATCCGCATCAGTTTGAAATCTTGTATTTATTAATGTAGCTACAGTTTCATCATTAGTCATTAAATCTAAAAGTTCTGAATTTAACATAGAAACATCTGACAAATCTAAACCTGTTTGCTTATAAAAATCATCTGGAGATGTTGATTCTGATAAAGCTTTCTTAACACTAGTAAGTGTTAAAGGTTTATTATCCTTATCTACTGGATTTCCGTTTGCATCAGCATATCTTCCTCTTTTAAGAGTTTTAGAAATTTTATCTGCTTGAGCGCTACCTTCTATACCTATAGCTGTTGCTATATCTAATCCTTGAATTAAACCTGGTTTAGTTTGACTCCACTCACTTCTAATCTCTGTACGTACAAAATCACCTATATCAGTTTCTCCTGCTGTCACACCTGCTGCAGGACCTTCTGATTGCCAATCATTTCTTGCTTTTATTTCATGTACATTACCATCTGCATCATAAGTAGCAAGACCACTTTCAACTAAATATTTATCTCTAGCTAAAGATTTTTCTGTTTTAGCTCTAAGGTTTTCTTTAAATTCAGCTAAAGCAAAAGGATCTGCTTTAGACTCAGTTTTCATATTTCTTTGAGAATATATATAAGCAGCTTTATTAAAGTCTTGCATCATTAAAGAGTTAGCTCTTAAAAGATCTACTCTACCTCTTAATTGATCTATGTCACCTTCAAATATAACTTGCGGTCCTGTGGATGTATTTCCATTTGAAGATCCATCAGAAACCATATCTTTTTCATAATTGCTTACATTTAAAAGAGTATTTGCAATTTCTTTATTACTCATTACTTGTCTTAAAATCTTTTCAGCTTCAGGAGATGCTGTTCCATTATCTAATGCAGTCTGTAAAAGACTCTGCATTTGGTTATAAGATTTTTCATTATTCTGTAATTTAGTATTAGTTTTTTTAATACCACCTTGTAATGCTTTAAACTCATTTTCAAGATAAGCTCTTTCTGCAGCTTGAACATCACCACCATACTTATCAGCATTAGCTTTTGACCAATTCTTTCTATCTACATAAGCTTGGGTTTTGTACATTGCTTGAACTCTTGGATTATTACCCATTCTAAATTGATACAACTGAGCTAAAGGTTGCATTAAAACAGAGGGTCCATTTGTAGTTGTTATCTGATATCTACCATCTGCACTTGTAGACTTAACTACTCTATCACCAAACTCTTTAGCCATCTCTTCTGACATCTTACCTATATCTACATACGGAGTATAACCTACTTGAGCTAAACCTGTGCTTCGTATTTGATCATAAGGAGTATTTTTAAACTCCTCCATTTTATAATCTAATTCTTGTATTCCATCTCCCCACCATAATCCTTGCTCTTTTGGATCAGTAGACGTTTGATAACTCATACCTTGAGATCTAGCAGCTTGCCAATTTCTAGTAGCTGCCATATCATACATTAAATCTTTATTTTGATAAAAGGGTTGAAATACTTGTTGCGCTGCTTGAACATTTTGCTCTAAAGATAAATCCATTCCGGATATTCTTGTAAGGTTAAAATCAATTTCATTTTTTAATTGATCTTTTACTACTTGACTTTCCCCATGACTTGTAGGAGAAAAATATAAAGAGCTATAAATATCATTAAGCTTCTTCCAATTTTGGTCATATTGATTTTCCTTAATATTCAGCAGCTTACCCATAGTGTTAAAGTCAAACTCATAGGGTTGATATGCTGGTATATATGAGGAAACTCCTTGTGGATATCTAGCCATTTTTATTAAGTATTATTTTATTTTTTAAATATATTAAAATTTTTAAAGTTTATTAAACTTGTAAAGTTTAGTTACCATAAGGCATTGTATTATATCTTGGTATAAATGTATTAGAATTTACTGAACCACCATACTGTGAATTACTACCTTTCTTAGTTTTCTTAGTTTTCTTATCATTATTTGCTAATGCATTAGGATCAAGATTAGGGTTTTGATAAACTCTTCTGAACCAAGGTGCTCCATCTCTATAACCAATTTGATTACGTTGGTTATAATAATTCCACATATCTTTTGTGTTTTGTTCCTTTTGACCTGCTCGGTCTACTAGATTAAGATTTGCAAGATATGCATTTTGATTTTTCATTTCTTGATTCTCTGCTGTTTGAGTGTTTAGTCTACCTGCTGTTAATGCATTTGCATTTATTTGATTTGCATTTCCTGTCAATTTAGCATTAATACCTTCAACCTGTTGTATTACACTCCTGTTGTCTTTTTTATTTTGACCATACAGTTGACTTGCTGTGTCCATTCCTTTACCAAGCAAATTCACTCTTTGCGCATGCTTTGAAGCAGTACTTCCTCCGCCTGTATCTATACTTCTAGATCCTGTGCTTAATGCATTAGTAATACCTGAAGTATTGGTTAATCCAGTAACTCCAGAAATTTCTTGAGGAGTAACTAAAGCAGGATTCATTCTTGCTTGATCTGTTCTCATAAGTGAAGCAGCCATAGCATTTCTTCCAAATTGATCTGAACGTTGTGAAATTTCTTTTGGATCATTTATTAACTGTTGCTTTTGCTTTTGTTTTCCAACAATTGTTGCTTTACACTTAGGACAAGGT
>Ga0098037_1000476_pt1 | contig 20762 bp, 24 predicted proteins | sample 5_EtaG_FD_75050 | JGI IMG/M metagenome (GOLD analysis project Ga0098037, IMG submission 75050) | Marine viral communities from the Subarctic Pacific Ocean - 5_ETSP_OMZ_AT15132 metaG | ecosystem: Environmental > Aquatic > Marine > Oceanic | place: Pacific Ocean | collected 2015-01-08 | reverse complement strand
TCTGGGAGCGAGGGGGTTACGGGCGTATACTTTGTCATGGCTCCTCCACGATACTACGGCATCGCGTCGTCGCCCTTCCTCGTCTGCGCCTCGTAAGCCCCTCGCTCGAGGGGCCCTCCACTTTTTCAACAGCCTTCTAGAAGGCTGTCCCTCACCTTTTTCGAAGCGCCTTGATTCGCAATCGATCCTTGGAGTCTTGTAAAAGCACAGCAAACCTGCGTTCTCGAGTCTCTTCTCGTTTTGCACTCATGACCCAATATGTCGATTGACGCCGATATCCAGAAGGTTGCTCCTGAAAAAACCTCCAGGCCTCAGAGCTGGACTGGAAACGTTGGGTCATCTCGGCTGAAAATTCAGACGTAAGCTGGGATGCTCGATATCCACTGTCCTCGTGAGTGTCTTTGTGGGCAAATGCTGCCAATCCCGCTTCAGTCATCCGACCTTCGGCAATCATTTGCTCAACAATGCTGATGTTGCGCTCACTCCACACGCTCTTCGGTTTTCGTGGAGTGAAGCGAATCATATAGCTTTCGCTGTCACGGGACCTTCTAACGCCATCGATCCAACCAAAACAAAGTGCTTCTTGGACGGATTCTTCCCAAGTGATCGATTGTTTGCCGGTGGCTTTCTTGTAGTATCCAACCCACAGTAGATCCGACGACACATGGTTCGCTTTGAGCCACGCACGAAGGTCGGCTGGGGATGGGAAATAAATCGGGGGTTCGTCTGACATTTGGAGCGGTAATGAAGTCTGACCAGCGACATGAATGACCTCGAAGTGTGCAGATATCCGCAGAGATCAACGCTACTCTTCAGTGTACCCAACGGCTGGCGGATTTGCGGCGAGCTGAGGCCCGCCTGCCAGAAAGTAATGGGTCCTTGATCTATACGCCAGAATTGCAAATCCACAACATGCGATTTTCAGACCGCGCGGAATATCCGAACAGCTTGCCTGTACAGATGGATTCCGAGGAGAATGTGGAAAAGGCTCACTGCCACATACCACATCGTGAACTGACTCTCGACATGAGCTTCGGAAATAGGGGACACAACAAACAAGACCATTAGTAGCAATCGAGCAATTCCCCATACAACTATTGCCGCACCCCAAATCTTGATTCCCTTTTTCTCTGCATTCGGTCCCCTTTTGACGCTCCACACAACATATCCGCCAAACAGCACCAAGACCGCACCGGGCATGTACCCCCCGATAAGCGCATAGGAAATGGCTTTGACAAGAAGCGGAACAAAGCTGATAATCAGCACTCCGTATCTCATAGTGGTAGACTCAGAGGCCATCTACCTCTCCATCGATGGGCATCGACGAAAACACTTCGAACATCAGATTGGTCAACCTATGCATGAACTGAAAGTCGACCTTGTCGAAGGTATCTGTGGGCTTATGTAAATCTCTCGTCACGTCCCCGAAAACACCGGCAGTCTCAAATCCCGCCTCAAGAAACGATTTGTTATCTGACGATGCCCCTTGCGTAACCTCAATAGGTACGCCTAGTCGATCTGAGGCCAATCGATACCGGGATTCAAGGTACATCCCTGGGGATTGGACCTCAATTACACCGTCTCCATCCTCATCCCACCCAGCGAGATCGGTAATATGGACGGAATGAATGTCTGGATATCTTTTTGTCAGAAATCGTACAAATGCTTCGCTGCCGACCTCATCATCCTCTTCTTGATCAAAACAGACGACTATGTAGTTGAAGCTGCGCGATTCCAGTTGATCCAGTTTGTACGCCAAAGAGAACACGACAGCCACTCCCGTTGCGTTGTCGCCCGCTCCTGGGCTTCCTGGCTCGGAGTCATAATGTGCTCCAATGATTATGAACGGAGCTTCTTCCCGGGTCGCTTCAATTACAGAAAATATGTTGGTCCCCTTGAATGGAGGCAATAGTATGTCAACCAGACCATTGGCGTTGGGCAGTCTGTATTCATGACGTTGCGGGACCAACTGCAAGCTTCGGAATACCCTCTCCAAGTACTCCGCTGATGTGCGCCTTTCATCAGGTGAACTACGAACTCCTGGTCCGTCTTCACCATGAACCCCATAACCCGACATGGTGGCTACGATTTCCTGCTGAAAGGCGATTGCACTTGAATCTCCCGACAACAACTGAGCCTGAGCCGCTGCCTCGCTCTTGCCAGGTAGCATGATACCTGTCAAGATGCACAATGCACTAAAAGCAGATGAAAGCTGAAAAGTCATACACGTTTCAAACGGCTTCTCCGCGCGGAATATCGAGTTGAGAAACTGGGGAGAGCTGGCGCAAGGCTATCAGAAAGTAACTGGTTAACGACAGGCACGCCAGTCGCGCGAGCCTGCAAAGGGCGCATGCAATGTGTTTGACCGGAATAGGTAGCGGCCTTTCAAGAAACAGCATTGTAAATCACAGGCATCCTCCCCTTCCATTCCGACCACAATATCTCATCTTCAATCAGTTGGCCCATGAATTGCCCAACGTTGATTCTACTTGTTTTTCCGGGGTCAAAGAGAGCGCTCCTTGTTGGAGATGGGTAAACCTCGAATGGACTAGCAGAATCGTGGTCTACAAGAGTATCTGGCCTCACTACCACCCACTCAATATCTCTGTTATCTCGACCTATTTCGATTCTGAGGAAATCGGCTGCTTGTTCATTGTCGACATGTGGTGGCAACACGAGCCGTAGCAATCCGAGAACGCATTGTTGAGCAAAAGATATGGATTCGTTTATGTCACGATTCGAATTCCCGGTTGTGTTCATCAGAACGTACTTGATTGGATCTCCTGAACCCACTGATCCTATCGCTTTGCACATCCGCTTGGCAACATCAGTGACCAACTTTCTGGGAGGCCCGTACACTCCACGAAAACTCATGGTGTGCCCCAAGCAGGATGCTATTGCGGAGCAGCCGCGAACAATTTCTGTCAATTCTGAATCGCTCAGGTCCAAAACACTCGCTTCAATCACGCGCAAGTTTGGGTCATCGACGAGATCGGCGTCCAACCTACCTACTGACCTGACGATTGCCTTCACAATATGGCCTTGGCCAAGTAAATACCTGGTCAGGTGTCTCCCTGTTGCTCCGGTCGCGCCGAGAACGAGTATTGTCATTATTTCGCTAGAATTGGCAGCAAGCTATTGAGCTTCCCAAACGCATTATGGCTGGCAGAATTGCGGCGCGCTGACGCCCACCTTCCAGAAAGCTAGTCGATCCACGGCAGTCCCGCATAGCGTGAATGGACGATTCAGGATCGACGACACCGCCCTTTTTCAAAGCGAAACACGTCCGCGCCAGTCCGCTGGATCCGCTTGACATATCCAATTATTGGCAGCCAAAAACGGTGATGGCATTTGTTCGTGTGCGGGTCGAGCCCCAATTCGCTCTGACGGTTGGCTATTGTCTGGCGAGCAAACGCTTCCTATCAGAAAGTAACAGGTCCTGGATGAGCACGCCAATACCGCGAGTCTGCAAAATTGCCATGTTGTACAGATACACGGCGCTCGGTACCCAGGGTGCCTAATTCAGGAGAATGTCCAGCTCTTCAAGAATTGCAACAGTTGCTGAGTGCATGTCCACAAGATTCTCTTTGATGTTGCGCTGTACCGTGTAGAGCGGCTCGGCTGAGGAAGTGGCGAGATGTCCACGCAGGTCAAACCCGTCTGGTACTTCAAAGTATAAACGATCGGCTCCAGGCGTATCTAAACTGACGCCTGCACGCCTCAAGTCTTGTACTGCGTCTAGATAGAACAGTTGTGCTGACACTCCGAGATGGAGCTGGTATGTGGAACGTGCGAGATCAAAACCGGCCAGGGCTGCGATCAAACGAGGACTTCTAACCAACTCTATCCTTCCGGTTGCCACTGCAACCTGGTAGCTAGGAATGGAAGGATCGTAAATAGCAGCTTGTCCGACACCCGCAAACAGAAGGCGCAGTGAGTCGTCCGCAATATTCGAGTTCGTCCTGACAGCAGTGAGAAATCCGCCAGTTCGTTCTTCCAATTCCTTCGCCTCCGCAACGGCAGCTACCAATGCCATTGACGTCTGCTCGAAATCATCCCGCAGCGCTTGAAGCAACTCGATTCGTTGCTGCTCAACCTTTTGACCGTCCCACCACGCGTCAATTGAGAACGCGAGCAAAATGGAGAACACGATGAGAATCCCCTCTAGGATCAAGGTTTTCCATCTTGACGTATTTTGAGACATCTTTGTGTATCGATAGAATGGTTCGCGAATCTACGGCGAGGCTACGCTGCGAGGTGTCAGTCATAACCGACTTCGGGCGACGTGATAGTATGAAGCTCTACCCTCTTCGTCTTCCCTCGAAGCTCACATTGGCCGAGACTCTCAATTTCAAATCGCGTATCCAATTGGAGCCGACTCAATAGATCTCCTGAAATAAGCAGATCAACTTCAAACGTGTTACACAAACCCTGGATTCGCGCTGCTGCATTGAGTGTGTCTCCCGTGAAAATTATCTCCTTCTTCAGTGCACCGATTTCACCAGTAGTGACATTGCCGATATGAAGACCCGCCTTGAAGTCCGGTGCCACCCCAAACTCCTGCCTGTACCATTCAGCCTTCGCCATCAGGTCCGCTTTCATCATAAAGAAGCATTTGACGCAATTGTTGTTTCGCAATCCGGACTCAACTGGCCATGAGATAACGACTTCATCGCCGACGTACTGGTAAATCTCCCCAGCGTTGGACAGGACACCTCTCGACAGATCCTGGTAGTAGGCGTCCAGCAATTCAAAGTAGCGACTGTGGCCAAGCTGCTCTGCGATGCGAGTCGAAGCCTTCATGTCTGAGAACATGAATATTCGAGTCTCTTCTTTCGGACGGTGGTACCTACCCGTCAAGAACTTGACCAACACACCGTGCCCCATGTATTCACTGATTTCCGAATAGAAGAGCGACGCGACAAGCATGGTGGATAACTGAATGAACGTGTTCAGCAAAGATGTGCTGAACATAAATGCTTCCAGCCTTTCCCACACCATACCGTCGAGCAGGCTGGTATTCAGCTCCATACTGACCGCTATCGGAAACGTGACCAAAATGACTCCGAAAAGGAGCACAGCGTAGAACAGCGTTTTGTATACGACCTTCTGTACCAAGGTCTTCGTCGCAAACTTACGGTTGAGATAGATCACTTCTACCGTACCTACCAGTAGACCGACGATAGTCACCGCAATTGATCCAAAGATCAATATACCGAGATCAACTTGGACAGCGGCCTCGGGGAAATCCTCAAAATTGCCTCTCGCAGAGTAGTCTGAAATGGAAAACATCTGGTCGAACAGGAACCAGATAATCCCGAAAGGCAGGATGCGGATTACATTTAGCTTGACGACAGGTGAAAGCCTGTTGAATAACCGACTCATATCAGTATCAAAACGATTTCCCGTCCGCACTGCGAACTATAAGAGAGCTGCGACCGGATAAAACATAGCTCAAAGTAGTGCAGCCGTTTTTGCATGAAGGCTAACGGATGGCGGATTTGCGGCGAGCTGACGCGCTTCTCCCGGAAAGTATCCGTTTCAGACCGTCTCAGCCTGTCGATCAAGTCCGCAAAATGCGCTCGTCATGCTTCCATCTACGGAAGAATCATTGGACCCCAAACCCCCAAATACAATCCTGAGCCGGCGACAAACCCGATCAACAACCCAATAAAGGCCTTGAATCGGGTTTGGGGCGGAATTTGCTTCAGAAACCAATACCATGATACAGCGAACACGCACAGCCCAATCGACACCACAAGCACCGTTGGTAGTCCAAAAACCGTCGCAAACGTGTGCTCATCAAAGCTGGCTCGAGAGACGTCTTGGCCTCGAAGAATTGATACGAGGTATGCGACTCCGATTAAGTACTTGACAGGTGCGAACAGCGCAATAGCGGTCTCATGGGGTCCTACTTTCTTTTGACGAGCCACGAGCCAACACACCAATACAATCAGTGAACTGGCCATGGGACCCGCGCCGGAGACCAATCCCTGTTGCCACAAAGGTGCCCCCATCATTTCAGCATCGGATGATACTGATGCGAAGTGCAATTGAACATTCGGATGACCCAACAACACTCCTGCTAGCGCATGCGCCAGTTCATGAAGTAGGATTGTCACAGGAACGGATATCACCCCGGCGACAACCCACTTCCACCACGGTTGAGGTTTTGACTGCAGGCTCACTATGAACTGGATGGACGGAAAACGGCTGGGCTATTTGCAACGAGCCAATGCCCACCTTCCTGAAAGTAACTGGGCCTAGATCAGCACGCCAGAACTGCGGGTCCGCAACATGCGCTTGTTCTACGGCGCATTTTCGTTTGACTCGAGTAGCGCATCAATTTCTATTGCACACTCGAAAGACACACACATCTTTTCAAGTGAGGAGACCCGGAATAGACTGATGATTGCACCGCTACCTAACAGTAGCAGGAGCCCTAAGCCGAAATCACTCGACAGGTTTAAATCAACAATCTCAAGCCCGACTGCCACGTAGGTCAATCCTAGTATCGCAAGAAAAAAGGCCATCATTCCCGCATGAAATCGAGCTAGCCTCATATGCTTGTAAAACCTTTCTACTTTTTCATTGATGATGCCTGCGTTGTCCCCATCTTGGAACTTCATGCGGTCGGAGTAACTCAAATCGTCCTGCAGATTCAGCTTGGAGGAGATCCAATTGTCAATTACTTGATTCGATAACATGACTTCACTGTCGTTTGAAAAGTCGTAGAACGGCTGGCGGGTTTGCGGCGAGCCAATGCCCACCTATCCGAAATGTAGGAGATCTCGCCGGCACATGTAAGTACGAGGCATTATTTGAAAGCTCTCCCTCTTGCCACTTCTGGCTGTGCCCGACCCGTTGAGTGAGTCCGCAAAATGCGCATGTTATGCGCCGTAAGCACTTCTTGCCAAAGACGCGGTCATCCAGTGCTTTAAAGACTGGATGTCGACTCATTTCACAACCCACCGCTCTCGCAAGTCTTTAGGAGTGATCGCAGGCCACTTCCGCCCTCGCCTCTCGTGAACTCACAGCCCAGTGCCGGCGTCGATATGTCCTTTGACAGATCCTCCCCGGCTGGTCTCTCACCTGTGTCTACCCAGGTGAAAAGATCCGTGTATGACTGCTGAATTTCCTCACGGGTAAACGTGCAATGGCCAACATCTCTGATCGCGCGCTGCACGAGAAGATCGCTGCGTCCATTTTCCATCACCTCTCTAGCATAGATCTGCTGCATTTCGATGGGCACAAAAAGGTCCCCTATCGTGTGTACTGACAGGACGGGCACCCCTGGAGTACCGTTAACAATTGCTGCCGGTATATCGCGGGTAGACGAACTGCGGTTTCGTCGTGCAGCAGTTTGACGCTTTACTTGATCGTCTATTTGAAACCCATACTCCTCCACGTATGACATGTCAGTGTTTTGCGATACCAAGCCTGGGCGATTCGCAAGCGTTCCATCTGTTGCGCCAAGGTTGAAAAAGAAGTTGCCCGTGGTATCTACCAGGCCATGCCAATAGATCCACGCAACGTCAAAGGTGGCTCTTTCACCTCCTGAGCCAACTTCGACGAAGGACTTGAACGTCTCACCCCGCTCCGTGAGCGGCGACGGCTCACCTTGCAACTGGGCCTGACCACCAGCCCACGCCCCTGTAGGGTTGTTTGAGAGTGCCGCCTTGATACCCCCAGCCATTGTGGAAATCCAGTCCTCATTTGGCAAATCAAAGTCAGGCGATAACCCAGCAATTGCTGCGGCGCCGACGTTGTAATCCAAAAAGTAGTCAAACAGCTCAACGTCGCCAACAACGCCACACATCGGAAGCGCTCCTTGGTACAATGACGGATACTTTTCAATGGCCGCGACAGTCACATGCCCTCCCATCGACATCCCTGTGATGTAGGTGTTCTCCAATTGACCACGCACACGCAACAGGTCCTGCATCACCTCCGTGACGTTTTTCGTGTCGATAACCCCTACTGCAGGGTCGTAGTCATTTCGGCGGTAACTCGATGCTGCCCAAGCATATCCTTGCTCGACCAGGAATCCGAATTGGGGTGCCGGGTCGACGGTAAGTACGGAGTCCACTCCGCGATAGCCATGGGCGTAAATAACCAGGTCGCCGTTCCACTCTTCCGGAATCTGACCAATCCACGCTGCACCCTCAATCTCACCAGACAAGACAGCCTGTCCTGTTTGATCCTCGACGGCCTTGACCATCGCAGCGACCTGCTTTTGATCGATGGAATAGGTCGGGAAATTGACGGCCGACGGTTCACCACAACCGACGGTCAGCAGAGTTATGGCTCCCAACACGCAAGCAATGATCCGTGACTTCGGGCTGTAGTTCATGCTCTCGATGGTTTGGGTAGGCGCAGAACGGCCGGCGGATTTGCGGCGAGCAAACGCTCCCCTACCAGAAAGTAACTGGAATTAGATCAGTACGCCAGAAACGCGAGTCCGCAACATGCGCTTGTTATATCGACAAACAAGCCGTCTATTTCGAGTCTCCAAAAACCGAATCAATTTTTTCTTGGTACGTAGAGGCTCCACTCAATGAATCGGCTATGGTGGCATGCTCTCGAGCACATGCCTCGTCTTTCAGCTCAGCGCACAGGTCAACCAGTGATTCGTGGAGTGAAGAGACCAGTGGATAATAACTTGACGCCAGTGCCAAAACGCTTTTAGCCTTGGCAGTTCGCCCCACGTCTGCATAGAAGTGACCCAGCATCTCCAGCAAGTCACGCTCCATCGGCAGTGGGTACCCTAATCCATCTTCCCGAGCCTGAGATTGGTCTCTGATCAGTGAGAGAATGGTCTCAGTTGGTGTATCCGGGTCATTGTAAAGCGATGGTCTTTTCAACTCCCAGAAATCATAGATGTACACCAACGCGTCCCGCATCCCGACGAGAGGGATAGATCCGTGAATGTCTTTCTCGTAGAACTTCCAAGAAAACAACAGGTCATTGGTTAGCTCTTCTTGTACCTCAACAAACCTTTTAGCCGAACGAACTCCAAGACTAAACGGAGATGAATCCGAATCGACCGTTTCGAATGTCAGCGTATCCGAAAACCTGATGATCTCATTCGAGATGGCTAAGAACAGACTGTGACCTGCGAGCTGCGCGCCGTCGAGCTTATCAATAGATTGCTCAAGCCACTGCCCATCATCCCAGTCAAGAGTAGGGTCCAATGCTACATAATGAGTGAACAGGTCAGCTTGCCTAAGAAGAGTGTCAATCGTGAACAATCCAGCGAATGAGTGTCCAATTAAGACTCGGTGTGAGGACGTGGAGTATGTTTCATCAATATGAGGGATTAACTCCTTGGTCAGGAATGCTCTGAATTCTGACGCTCCTCCCGATGCTTCCACATCAGCGTCATGTCGTGACGCGACAACGGAAGGAGTTAAATCTCTCGTGCGATTGGTCTCATTCGAAATCCCAACGACAATCATTTCAGGAATCCTGAAAATATTGTAGAACTGCTGGATGGCTGCCAGCCCTCCGAGAAGTTGCCCACCATCCAGCAAGTAGATTACGGGATAGGTGGCATCAACAGAGGCGGAATAACTCTCGGGGAGGTGTATCCAGTACTTCCTCTCTTCGTCCAAAATCTCCGAATAGAGCTTCCCTGGAGACCCAATTTGAATAAGAGGATCAGTCAGATCTTGGGCCTGAACGGAGGCCAATGGTCCTGTGCCGAACAGAATAAGAAGAGAAAGAAGTGCAGAGACACTGAGCCAACTGATGCGCATGAGGGAATACTTGAGTTTACTTGACAAGCGATTGGGCAACACGTAATGGGTGCTGCGACAATAAGACACAACCAACAGAGAAAAGTTTGTCGGTATAACGGCTGGCGGCTTTGCGGCGAGTTGACGTCCACCTCCCAGAATGTAACTGGCAATAGATCAGCACGCCCGATCAGCGAGTCCGCAACATACGCTTGTCATGTGTCCACGCTAATCGGACTTTCGAACTGACTCCCAAAAACCTCTTGGAGTCATTGCTGCAATTCCGGCGATCTGGTCCCGAACATCAAGAATATCTTTGTCACCGGTGACGAGAACCTCAGCCTCTCCCTCAAGGGCTGCAGCGACCACGATTCGATCGTCTGGGTCTCGGATTACATCCAAGTCGGGCGATACTGCGACGTCCCCTACCACCTCGTGCAGCCGCAACTCTTCCAGGAAGTCGGCAACAATTGCGGCAGGAATGCCGAAACGTTCCGTCGACACACGCTCGAACTCACTCAGTACGCGTTCGGAGAGCAGCACATCGTGTTCTGCAAGGACATAGCGGAAGACGTCTGAGGAGAGGCCACGCGCCGAATAGGCACTGATGAGTACGTTTGTATCAAAGGCTACTTTCAAGAGACTTCCCTGAACACATCCTCATCGGTCAAGAAGCCTCGCGCTTCTGCGAACGGCATTGCGGTCTCACGGTGTTTTTCGAAGGCTAGAATTGCGAGTTGCCTTTTAAGCGCGTCACGGATGATGTCCGAGCGCGAAACGCCGGTCTTCTTGGAGACAGACTCCAATCGCTTCTGAAGAGACTTGTCTAGACGAACTGTAATCGCTGAGTTCATGGCATCACAGGTTGTATTACGTTGTAATACGCAGCAGTGCTATACACAGTTCCGACACAAAGAGCGCGGACACATAACGGCTGGCGGATTCGCGGCGAGCGAACGCTCACCTGATAGAAATGCAGGATTTCTATCTGGCACAAGTACAGTTCTTTCCATTCCACCGATTCGAATCAAGCTGGACGCAGCAAGTTCATTCGCTGGACCTCGTGAAATCATCCGCTAATCAGCCAGATCTCCGAAGCCTCTGTTATCCCAAAGGCGATTCCGGTTATGCAAGCCCGCAAAACAGCCCTGTTATACGTACCGCGAAAACCCAGAAAATAGTTATTCCGCGGAGGATTTCTGCTGCTTTCGATCATAGAAAATCCCAATAAACAAACCAAGCGAGATTCCCAAGACGAGTTGGTCAAATACAACTCCAAAAGCGACTCCAAAACAAAGCCCCAATGCCAGGCCCTTTCTCTCATTGATCATGTGCGGTCCTCGATAATGCGGTACGTATAACGGCTGGCGGATTTGCGGCGAGCCGACGCTCCCCTCCTAGAAAGTAATCGTTTCCGACGGACGCAACCAGTCGTGCGAGCCCGCAACATGCGCTTGTTATACGCTTGGATCACTCCTATCAACAATCATCCTAGCCTTACTGTTCAGTAAGCAATTTCAATTGTGTTTTGGCGTTCTCGTTATTGGAATTCAAAACAAGTGACTTTCGGTAGCTCTCAATCGCCTTGTCGCTTTCTCCAAGAGTCATGAAAGCCTCTCCGAGGCTATCGTATGCGTTGTGCGAGTTGGGATAGTTTTTGGCATTTAGCTCAAATAGCATGAGCGCTTCAAGCCTTTGTGATTCGATTTCTGAACGAAGCATTTGGTACCCAGCTCTGTTTACCAATTCTTCAGGAGGAAGAAAGGCATGGTTGAGCCGGTTGGATATTTGCTCGTAATGTGAGGACACCTGTTTTGCGGCTATCACTTCCCGATAAGTCATCCCATATCCCTCAAAGAGGCTTCTCAAACCTTGGTAGAAAGAAACCAACGGAATAGAGTTATGGCTTTCATCCTCAAAGTAGTCCAGTTTTGCTCGGAATTGGTTTGAAGCGGCTCGCTGGTGAAGTGATTCATAGAGCCTCACATGACGATCGCGGTTACGAAGGTTTCGTGCTCCCCAATTGGCTGTAGCGATATACAGAAAGCGATCGAGCGATGCGTCTGTTACCTCACTAATTTTCTCATCCATTTTTGCCGAATCCCAGGTACCCATGCTAGGATCGATTGCTATGAAAGCATCGAAGTCCGATTCGGGTTGCAAATAGGCATGGACGGCAAGCAAGCCTCCCAAAGAGTGCCCCACCAATACCTTGTAGGATGACGTCCGAAGGGATGTCTCAATTCGCGGCAAGAGCTCTTTCCCTACAAAGCTAAGGAAGTTGTCCGCTCCGCCTGTTTGATTACTTCTTCGGGTGACGATTTTGTCAGGAGTATAATCCCTCTCCCGATTCGTGCTGACAACCCCAACAACAATCATTTGAGGGATGCCCTGCGTGGCGCCCAAAAATCCCACCGTACCTGAGACCGTTCGAAAAAGCGAACGACCATCGAGTACAATCAATAGAGGAAAATGATCACTTGCATGAGGTTCTTCATTGTATGAATCTGGAAGGCTAACCCAATACTCTCGAGTCTCTCCCAATATTTGGGAATCGATGTATTGCTTGCTTCCAATCACAATCTCTTCTGTCGACTGGGAAAAACCCAATTGAGTTACGAAGAGAGATAACCAGATAATCGAGAGTACTCGAGTGTTCATGAAGTCACGGGAAGTCAATGCGTGATTGCAATACTCAATGGACTGATGTCAGACTCCGTAGTTGCTCCAAGCGCACAACAGCTGGCGGTTTTGCAGCGAGCCAATGCTCCCCTTCCAGAAAGTAATCGTCTCCGACCGGCTCAGCTGATCGTGCGAGTCCGAAACATTCGCTTGTTATGCCGCCGACTTGTATAGACCGGGTACATGGTTAACACTATGAACCGGGCACATCGTTGACAGATTCCGTTAACCGGCATCGTCCATCACCTACCGCGATGCGCCATGCCATGGATCTCTACCAACGCTACGGAGGAACGTACCAAGTTCATTCTTGCCCACAAGGAAAACCTATTCTCCGTCTCCGAACTCAGCGAACGCTTTGCAATCAGTCGAACTACGGCCCACAAGTGGATCAATCGATATGAAAGCGAAGGCTTGTCTGGCCTGAACGAACACTTCCGAGTACCTCATTCGTGTCCACATCAAACACCTCCAGCTGTTGAGAAGCTCATCGTTGAGTGCCGAGAGAAGCATCCTTACTGGGGACCTAAGAAGCTGCGTGCATGCCTCAGCCCGCACATCATGTACGTGCTGTCGAAACAGCTGGTTGAACTGGTGATGGCGTCTCTTCCAGTCACGTTTCCATTGGCGTGGTTTGCGATGGACGCGTGGCTGTCATCGATTGCATATCGAATAGATATCAATGTGCTGACGATGCTGGCGGCGGCGGGGCGGTCCATCGGGGTTGCTGCGCTGACGTCGGTATGCAGGCAGCGAAGGCGACGGGACGCAGGCAGACGGTGTTGCTGAGGGGGTGAGCCCAGCCGGGTCATTGTTGCTTACGCAGAATCCGTATGATTCGGCCATAGATAATGCTCGAAATGCCTGTAGCCTTGCCTCCAACAATGTTCGCCGTACCCCACGTTGCTCCGCCGGTGGTATTGACGAATTGCACGACGACGGCATCGATGTCTTCATGGTACCAGGCCTTGGTATGATACCCGGGCACCCAGCCATCGTGACCATATTCATAAATGGAGGAATAGGTTGCCTCCTCGGCCTTGGTAAACAATGACCCGTCATTGAGGGCCCGCACAAATGCGCCGACATCCTGAGCGGTCGCAAGCGTTGAGCCGCCCAGTTCCCGAAGGTCATCGTCGTACTCGTACCAGTAGCCACTGACCACATCGTCGTACGCCACTTCGTCCAGATCGAAGTACACGTGCGTCAAGCCGAGTGGCACTAGAATCTCATCACGGATAAACTGACGATGGCTGTATTCGAGCGCCGTGTCCATGACCATCCTCAAGAGGACATAGTTCGAGTTGGAGTAGCTGTAGTCGGAATCAGGTTCAAAGTCAGCCGGATCGCCTTGGATAAGCTCCAGGATTGCGTCTTCATCAGGCATCGGCTCGAACCAGTCGAACGCCTGGTCATCGGTGAAATTGGGAATACCACTGCGGTGGCGCACCATCATGCGAAGCGTTACCCGGTCGGCATTGGCTATTCGGACGGAAAGCTCAGGCATATGAGTCGAAAGCGTGTCATCGAGTGACAGGATTCCTTTGTGCGCCATCTTGGTGAGGGCCGCCGCAACGTACAGTTTGTTGACACTCGCAATCTTGAACAAGGCGTGCGGATCAGCTGGGACCTCGAGCTGCTTGTTCTTCCATCCTGCCGAGTAAAATGCAGGTGGCTTTCCTGCTTGGTCCACATAGACGATGATGCCGTCCAGGCCTTCCTCGATCGCCGCGTCGACCTGCTCCTTGACGGAGTCGGGGAGCGGAGCAATCCATACTGGCAACAAGTCAAGGGGAGCGATGGTGACGGTGATGCCAACAGCCAGCAATGCAAAGGCTATTCTGAGCCGTCGTTTCAGTTGGTTCTTTCTGCTCATCCCGATTCGAGGAATTTGATGGTGTGCAGCTCAATCCTTTCCGACCTGCCCCGAAGCTCACATTGACCGAGACTTTCTACGTTAACTTTCGTGTCCAAGGGAAGCCGACTCAACAGATCTCCTGATATGAGAAGATCTACTCCATGCGTGTTGCACAGACTCTGGATCCGCGCTGTTGCATTGAGCGTGTCTCCGGTGAATATGATCTCTTTCTTCAGTGCGCCGATTTCGCCTGTGGTGACATTCCCAATGTGCAGACCGGCCTTGAAATCAGGGGCTACACCGAACTCCTGTCTGTACCATTCAGCCCTCGCCTTCAGATCCGCTTTCATGGCCAAGAAACAGTTGATGCAGTTGTTGTTGCGCAATCCGTCCTCGACTGGCCATGAGACTACGACTTCATCCCCGACGTACTGATAGATCTCGCCAGCATTGGACACGATACCCGGCGATAGATCCTGGAAGTAGGCCCTGAGCAATTCAAAGTAGCGGCTGTGACCCATGTACTCATTGATCTTCGCGTAGAAGAGCGAAGCGACCAGCATGGTGGATAACTGAATGACCGTATTGACCAGGGATGTGCTGAGCAGGGATGCTCCGAGTCTCTCCCACACTACTCCATCGACCAGGTTGGTATCCAGTTCCATACTGACCGCAATGGGAAACGTGATCAGAATCACACCGAAACGAAAGGCAACGTAGAAAAGCGTCTTGTAGGCGACTTTGTGTGCCAGACTCTGAGTGGATAATCGGCGGCTGAGAAAAAGCACCTTAACCGTCCCCACCAGTAATCCGACAATCATTACTGCAATGGAGCCAAAGATCAGGATGCCGAGATCAACGCGTACTGCTGTCTCAGGGAAGTCCTGATAATTACCTCTCGCAGAGTAGTCGGAAATGAAGAATATCTGGTCGAAAAGAAACCAGATTATCCCGAAAGCCTTTTCAACAACTGGGTCATGTCAACTTCCTTCCCCTCGAAAGGCTACGTCCTAGAATTTCACGCCAACGTAAATGTTGGGCTCAAAGAGAAAGTAGTTTCGCCATTTATCATCCAGTTCCGCAAATCCGTCGGGGGCATCGTTGTCAAACATCCAATGCTGGCTATGAATCTGTGGCTCAATGAAAAAACGTTTGCTCTTGCCAAACGTAATGTGGTAGCCAATGTGGTAGGAATTGTACAGCTTGAAGTCATTCCCAAGATCGTTGCCTTCCAGATCCAGGTAGGTTTGATATTGCGGTAGAACTTCAACACTCGCGAAGAGCCCTTTCCACAGCATGCGCTGATACGATACGCCCAGCCCTGTTTCACGTACGTGCCCTGGATAAAACTCACTTTCTGACTCCAACTTGTCCAGTAGACCATCCCACCATGTAATTCCCATGGGTTGAAACAGTCGCCATGTAGCAAACTTCAATCCGACGATGTTCTTGTTGTCCACATTGCGTTTTACATGTAACTCGATCATCTGCGTGTTCTGCCGGTCATCCCAGGAATCCCCGATCGGATCAGTCACAATGAAATAGGGAAAACTCACGCTGTACTTGTGGACAACGTCAGTTTTTGCATCCATCCTTGAGTCCGTTTGGGCAAACGAACTCAGCGGGCAAGAAGCCAATAGCAGGGTCAGCAGGAGTCTCATGGTGACAGTAGGTTTTGGGTATAGTCGGTGATTTTCCACTTCGTTTTGGGTGACCTACGTCACAGCGATGTGGTTGTTACACAATCGGTTAGGTGCATTCACGCACGTGTTTTCCGCTCGCAGTGAACCCCTACTCAGCCTCCTCACGCAGGTGCCGATCAAAGAACTCGATCAGTTTGCCGTAGAGGTAGCGACCATGATGCGGCTCACGGGTCCACCCGTGTGTGGCTCCTGGTGCAAAGGCGAAGTCGAAGTTCTTGCCCTGCCGCATCAGTTCTTCGGCCAGCACGACCGTCGTCTTGAAGGGCACCACGTGGTCCTGCATGCCGTGGATGAACAGGAGGTGATCTTCCAGATTGGCCGCCAACTTGAGCGCTTTGCGTTCGAAGACCTCGGGATGGGTTTGGGGGTGACGGACGATGGCGACATCGTCTGTGCCGAAGAACATCGGGTCGACGGCCGCGGCTGCGGCAACGCCTGCCTGGAAAAGGCCCGGCTTCATCAGCAGCGAGTAGACAGAAAGTGTACCTCCATAGCTGCTGCCAAAGATGCCAATGCGAGCGGGATCGACGTAGTCCAGAGATTCCATGTACGCGACAGCACTCGCGTAGTCCTCAATGTCGTGATCGGCAAAACCCAGCGCGAACTCCTCACGGAATGCGCGGCCATAGCCGTCGCTGCCGCGCGAATCCACCTGCACGACGATGTATCCCTTGTCGACCAGCATCTGCTGGATCATGCTGGAGGTACCGGCCCAGCGGTTCTTGGCCGTGTTCGAATACACGGGCCCGAATATTACGGGGTATTGTTTGCCCGGCTGGATATCGGCCGGCTTCAGGATGCGCGCATGGAGCGTGTAGTCATCGACAAGGCTCGGGAAGCTGACGTACTCCGCGGCTGTCCAGGTCCGCTCACTGAAGGCGGGTAAGGGCGAATGCGTGATGCGTGTGGATTCGCCGCCTTCGGTGCTCACCACGTACAATTCGTTGGGTGAGGTGTCGTTACTGTGCACGAACGCCAGGTGCCGGCCATCTGGTGAGGGATAGCCGGAATTGCGGCCGGCAAGGTCCGTCAGCTGTTCTGGTTGGCCGCCGGAGGTGTCTACGCGATAGACATGCTGTTCGTATGGATTGACGCCGTTGCCGGTGTAGTACAGTGCATCGCCCACGATGGTCGGACCGGAAAGGACGTCGTAGGTCGGATCGGTCAGTAGTTGGGGTTGATCCTCGGGCGATGAGGGGGCTAGCACATACAGACCGTAGCGATTGCCCATGTCGCTCAGGAAGACGACGTGTTCGCTGTCGGGATGCCAGCTGGATGCAAAGGATGTGTAGGAACGGCTTTCCCTGACGCCCTGCCAGATCTGGCGTGGCACGGTTTCCCCCGATGCGACGAGGTACAGCCTGCGGTCTACGGCGGTGTCTGACGCGATATCAACGAGGAGGTCGTTGGTGGGTGCCCAGTTCAAGTCGACGACCTGATTGGCGTCGGGATCTGGCAGGTCGAGGTAAGTGATGTTGCCACTTTGGAGGTTTAGTAGGCCGACTCTGCGAATCTCATTGGGATCGCCGGGGTAGCCGCGGCGGACTTGATTGGGGTTGGTTTCGGGCGCGAGGTAGTCGGGAAAGGGCACGGTGCGTATATCGCGGCGATCAACGACGTGAATGGCGATGGTCTGGCCGTCGGGCGACCACTTGTAGGTCGGTCCGCTCCAGATACCTGGTCCGATTTCGCGTTCGGCGCGGCTGTAGCGGCCTTTCGGTAGGCTGGACAGGCTGGGGATGGCGATGTCTGTGAGTTGGCGATTCTGTTTAGACTGGAAGTCAGCCAGCCACAGGTCGCCGTCGATCAGGTAGGCGGCCTGGTTGCCACTTGGTGATAAAGTTAGACTGTAGGCTCCTGCCTCGATGGACATAAAGGAGGCGTCCTCACCGCTGTTCAGGGATGTTTGCCACAGGTCGTTGCCTCGTTGGCTGACGATGGTGTTATCCTCAGTCCAGGCAATGCTGCGCACGGACGGTGATTCTGGTTTGGAGACGAGGCGCACGTCCTGTCCATCGTTTGAAGATACCCATAGGCCGCGGCCGCTTTGTCCTGGCTCGGTCCAGGAAAAGGCGAAGTGCTTGCTATCGGGCGCCCAGACCGGGGCTGACGGGCTGGAGCCCGTCATGCTTGGCGATGCGAAGATGTCGTCGAGGGTGAGCGGGGTTTGCTGGGCGGTGACGGTCGAGGGTGATGCCAGCAGGACGCATGCAGCTATCAGTATTGGCAAGAGGGCGTCGTGGCGCATGTGATTGTGTTGGAAACAGTCTGAACGGGAAAGGAAGTCGACGTATCCATCGTCGGGACCATAGCAGACAAAAGCCCACCTGCCAGAAAGTAACGGGTCTCAGACCGGCGCGCCAGATATGCAAGCCCGCAAAATGCGCTTGTTATCCAGATTCTTTTCCGTAATCCCGCTCCCGGCTATCCCGTATTGCCGACAGAATATCCTTCGTTGAGGCTTTGGTCTTTACCCCTTTAACATCAAAAGGCGAACCCGGGGTAGAAACAGGCTTGATCGTGAACTCAGAACCATCCTGACGTTTGATACGCGTCTCACCAGTGGTTCGTGCCTCATCCAGCAACCGGGAAAGCCGTTGGCGTGCTTCTGAGTAGGTGTAAACTTTCATGACGAAACCTCAAGGACGGTGATATTCTCTCGCTCAGCAATTCGGCATTGATTCTTGTCGAGCGAAAGCAGTGGGGTACGGAACCGACGCGCACACCGAATCGAATACGCATCATAGGCCCAGATCTTGTGACGACCGATGATCTCCATAACGTCACCTAGCTCAACGTCGACAAAACGGATTGGAATTGACTCAAATACTGAAACAGCTTGATGAGCCTCCCCTACGCTGATAAAATCTCGGCGCATCAGGGACGAGAGCGCGTTTCCGACTTCCCAAGGCAAAGATCGAGGGGCGAGCAAGTCTGCTCCCTGCGTTAAGGCGACGATCTTTTTCTTGGCTGGCTCCTCGAGTACGACAGCCATGACTGCCGACGTATCGACTGTGATATCCATTGCAATGTCCGATCCATGTACCTGTACCATTGTACAATACCACACTCGACCAGTTCCACTGACTTTTAAGAATCCGGATACCGGCTGGCGGATTTGCGGCGAGCTGACGCTCCCCTACCAGAAAGTAACTGGATTCAGATCAGCACGCCAGGACTGCGAGTCCGCAAAATGCGCTTGTTATACAGATCTATCTGTAGACGTCTTTACGATGACCAACCTTCAGGATGTGAATAATCAAAAGCTCATCTTTGATCTCGTAAACGATTCGAAAAGTCCCCTGCCGCACGCGGTAGAAGGGACTACCTGATAGTTTTTCAACACCTGGTGGCCTAGAGTCCGAGGCGAGGGCTTGAATGCGCTCGACTATACGGCGACGATCCTTCTTGGTACCGACTGCTCGAATTTCCTTCTGCGCGCTGCGCTTGATTTGGATTTTATAACTGGCCACTTGCCTTCAGCTCAGTCACAAAATCATCAAAGGAAACAGCTTTCTCGGACTGCCGCTGCTTGATATCAATCAAGTCTTCGGCATCCTCCTCAAAAACGATGCGGAGAGCATCATTGACGATGTCGGACATGGAAGCTTCGAGCTCTGCCGCCTTGAGACGGAGTGCTTTGTGGAGGTTGGGCTCCAGGTAAATGGTAGATCGCTTGGTTTTGACAGCCACAACTAAACACCTTGTTGTTATAACGTCATAACGTCATCCAACAACCTTGGTTTCCAAGACCGATAGATCTGTATAACGGTTCGCGGATTTGCGGCGAGCAAATGCCCACCTATCAGAATTCTAGTCGATCCAAGCCACACCCACGTAGTGCAGATTGACCGTTTTCGGATCGACGAGCCTTCCGTTGCCGAAGTCACTGGTGGTCTAGCGAGTCCGTAGCATTCGCTTGTTATACGTCCACCAACACCACTTGGCCGAGCTGGATCTCCTTCAGGACCCTATTAATCGACGGAACCAATGGAATCAGATCATCAATGTCACTGCTAACCGAAGAGAGCACAATGATGGCCATTTCCAAATCGACCAGGTGCTGCTGATGCCTTTGTCCAGCGTCAGGAGAACATCAAATTCACCTTGAGCCAACTGTATCAACTTCCCGTTTTTAACACCACTCCAACCCATCTCTGGCACAGTAACGACTTCTGCGCTGATTTGCCATTTCAGCTTCCGCGGAACGTTTTCGTCCAGAAGGACTCGCATCAGGCTACAGCTAGTAAATCATGGGCCGCCAACTCAAGAATCGCTTCTGCTTGTTTTTCGGAGACTGTCGGAAAATCGTCACGAAAGTCAGCGATTCGCTTATCCTGTTTGAGATAGTCCAACAGCGTCTGAATGGGCACCCTGGTTCCCACGAACACTGGCATACCACCCAAGATGTCAGGATCGCTATGGTAAATATCAGATCGTTTCATGGCTTCGTTGCGCTTTCGCCTTGAACGTATGTCGGTTTGCAGATGTTCTTCGAGGAGTAGTGGACGTATAACGGCCGGCGATTTGCGGCGAGCCGACGCTCCCCTTCCAGAAAGTAACTGGTCCTGGATCAGCTCGCCAGAAATGCGAGTCCGCAAAATGCGCTTGTTATGGAGACTTGCTCACCTAGGAAAACAACTACTAGGGTTCTCAGGCTGCAAGTTGACGCTTTAGTAGTGCTCCCCATCCAGCCACGCCCAGAAACACCGTCATTGAAAACAAGGCAACGAGGGATTTGAGGCCGATTATGGAGATCATCCCCCCATTTCCACCAGAGAC
>Ga0098037_1000469_pt1 | contig 20888 bp, 13 predicted proteins | sample 5_EtaG_FD_75050 | JGI IMG/M metagenome (GOLD analysis project Ga0098037, IMG submission 75050) | Marine viral communities from the Subarctic Pacific Ocean - 5_ETSP_OMZ_AT15132 metaG | ecosystem: Environmental > Aquatic > Marine > Oceanic | place: Pacific Ocean | collected 2015-01-08 | reverse complement strand
CGACAACGTGTATAGCACAAATGCTGAAAAACATTGTGTAGGTATTATAAAGTACTGTAGTGATTTGCATGAGCCCGGAGACGTTATAGGTTTCAGGAACAATGTTGAGCATGAGTTTGTTATAGATGGTGAGCTTCTTTATAAAATAAAATCTAATTTAATACAAATAAAGTATGAGCGTAAAGGAAACGAAAAAGAATATAATCCAAGCTGGGCACAAAGCGGTTGAAGAATTAATAAAAGTAGCTAAAGAAGCTATTGTTGATAGTGAAGACGATATTAGCGCTGATAGATTAAAAAACGCTGCTGCTACAAAAAAACTAGCTATATTTGATGCTTTTGAAATATTAAATAGAATACAAGAAGAGCAAGACATGCTTGACGGTAAAATAAAAGAAGAAGGCAAAGATAATGCTTTTTCTGGTTTTGCTGAAAAAAGATCTAAGTAATGTACGAGCAAACTTTATATAAGGTAGTAGAGCCTATAAAAATAAATACCATTAAGAGATTAAATAAATCTAAAAAATGGGAGTATGGATATAATCAAGAGCATGATGTTGTTGTTATATCTAAAACAGGTATGATAGGTGAGATATATGAGATACAAAACCTCAAAATAGCTTTGCCACAACAACCTAAACAAATACATAAGTTTAAAAGCAATAAATGGGAAGTAACAAAATATCCAAAAGAGTTAAATAGAATTAAAACAATATTTGACTGGAAAGAGTACCCAAAAGAATTTAAAAGCAAGTATATAGATTACATAGAAAATGAGTTTAAAAAAAGAGAAGAAGGTTTTTGGTATTATAATAAAAGCAAACCTACTTATATTACTGGTACTCATTATATGTACTTGCAGTGGAGTAAAATTGACGTTGGGAAACCAAACTTTCGTGAAGCAAACAGATTATTCTACATTTTCTGGGAAGCTTGTAAAGCAGATAAACGATCCTATGGGATGTGTTATCTTAAAAACAGAAGATCTGGTTTTTCCTTTATGGCTTCAGGAGAGGCAGTTAATATGGCAACCATATCAAGTGACGCTAGATTTGGTATATTATCCAAGTCTGGGCCTGATGCGAAGAAGATGTTTACAGACAAGGTGGTACCCATATCGGTTAATTACCCCTTCTTTTTCAAGCCGATACAGGACGGTATGGACAGACCCAAAACTGAACTTGCCTACAGAGTTCCAGCGTCCAAGCTTACAAGACGGAACATTACAAGTACCGATAAACCCGAAGCCCTACAAGGTCTTGACACAACCATCGATTGGAAGAACACAGGTGATAACTCCTACGACGGTGAGAAACTCAAGCTCCTTGTACATGACGAGTCCGGTAAATGGGAAAAGCCGAACAACATCCTCAACAACTGGAGGGTTACAAAAACAACGCTACGATTAGGTAGTAGAGTAATAGGCAAATGTATGATGGGGTCAACGAGTAATGCTCTTGACAAAGGAGGTGATAACTTTAAAAAACTATATGATGCTTCAGATGTCACAAAACGAAACAGAAATGGCCAGACAAAATCTGGATTATATTCTTTTTTTATCCCAATGGAGTGGAACTACGAAGGATTTATTGACGAGCACGGTATTCCAGTATTTGATAGTCCAAACAATGATGTCATCGGACCAGATGGCGAGCTAATAGATATAGGTGTTATAGATCACTGGCAAAACGAAGTTGATGGTTTAAAAAATGATCAAGACGCTTTAAATGAGTTTTACAGACAGTTTCCAAGAAGTGAAGATCACGCTTTTAGAGACGAAACAAAAAATAGTATATTTAATTTAGTAAAAATATACGAACAAATAGATTACGTAAACGACAGTACTAAAACACATTTAGTAACACAAGGTAGTTTTCAGTGGGTGAACGGTATAAAAGATACTAGAGTGTTTTTTGCGCCTAATCAAAACGGTAGGTTTTACGTTAGCTGGATTCCTGATAATAACATGCAGAACAATATTATTGTTCGTAATGGTAAAAAATATCCTGGCAATGAGCATGTAGGTGCTTTTGGCTGTGATAGTTACGATATATCAGGTACTGTAGACAATAAAGGATCAAAAGGATCTTTACATGGACTTACTAAGTTTAGTATGGAAAATGTACCACCAAACCACTTTTTTTTAGAGTATATAGCTAGACCACAAACCGCTGAGATGTTTTTTGAAGATGTTTTAATGGCTTGTATTTTTTATGGTATGCCAATACTTGCAGAAAACAACAAACCAAGATTATTATATTATTTTAAACGTAGAGGTTATAGAAACTTTAGTATGAATAGACCTGATAAAGTTTGGAATAAATTATCAACAGCTGAAAAGGAAATAGGTGGTATACCTAATTCTAGTGAAGATATAAGGCAAGCACATGCCGCAGCTATAGAAACTTATATACAAAAATATGTAGGTTTAAAAGAAGACCATACTTATGGTGATATGTATTTTAATAGAACTTTAACTGATTGGTCTGGATTTGATATTAATAATAGAACAAAATATGATGCAACAATTAGCTCAGGGTTAGCTATAATGGCTTGTAATAGAAATTTATACAAACCAGTTGCTGATAAAAAAAGTATAAAAATTTCTTTTGGATTATCTAAGTATAATAACAAAGGAGTAACGTCGAAAATAATAGAATAAATGGCAATTACTACACAAAAAAATCATAGTTTTCCAAGTAACGCGGTATCAGATGCTGAGAAAGCGAGCATGGAGTATGGCAAGCGAGTCGCTTTAGCTATAGAACACGAGTGGTTTAAAAATGACGCTGGTACAAATAAGTACATACACTCTAAGCAAAGATATAACGATTTAAAGTTATATGCTAGAGGAGAACAGTCTGTGCAAAAATATAAAGACGAATTATCTATTAATGGTGATTTGTCTTACCTTAACTTAGACTGGAGACCAGTACCTATTATACCTAAATTTGTAGATATAGTAGTAAACGGTATATCAGACAGATCTTATGAACTAAAAGCTTATTCACAAGATCCAATTGCTGCTGCAAAAAGAACTAAATATATTGAAGATATTGTAAAAGACATGGAAAACAAGGAGTTTTATACTGATGCAGAAGCTCAGTTAAATGTTCCTATGTTTAAATCTGAAAACTTAAACCCAAATGAGTTGCCAGAAAATAACGAAGAATTATCTCTTCACATGCAGTTAAACTATAAGCAAAGCATTGAGATAGCTGAAGAAGAAGCTATAAACAATTTACTTGATTTAAACGATTATGATTTAATAAAGAAAAGATTAGATTATGATTTAACTGTATTGGGTATAGCTTGTGTTAAAAATTACTTTAATGTTTCTGATGGTGTTAAGTTAAAATATGTTGACCCTGTTGATATAGTTTACTCTTACACTGAATCACCCTATTTTGATGACTTGTATTATATTGGTGAAGTTGAAAGAGTAGCTGTTTCTGATTTAGCTAAAAGGTTTCCAAACCTAACTAATGAAGAGCTAAAAGAAATAGAAGATGGTTCACCTGGTGATTTTTATAGAACAGCAAGAACTGACGATAACTTTGTACACATATTAAATTTTGAATATAAAACTTACACAAAGCAAGTATATAAAATTAAAAAAGGAGCTAGTGGTAATGATAAAGCGTTAGAAAAAGATGATACTTTTAACCCACCAAAAGATGATAGATCAAGATTTAAAAAATTAGACAGATCTATAGAAGTTATTTATTGTGGTACTAAGATTATTGGTTATGATAAAATGCTAGACTGGGGTATGGCAGAGAATATGACAAGACCAAAAGCTGATTTAACAAAAGTTAAAATGTCTTATCAAATATGTGCTCCAAGATTATATAAAGGTAGACCCGAGTCTTTAGTTAGTAGAATGACTAGTTTTGCTGACATGATACAAATAACACACTTAAAACTTCAACAAGTTTTATCAAGACTAGTACCAGATGGTGTTTACATGGATGCTGATGGTATAGCTGAAATAGATTTAGGTAACGGTACAAACTACAACCCACAAGAAGCATTAAACATGTACTTCCAGACTGGTAGTGTTATCGGTAGATCAATGACACAAGACGGTGACTTTAACCAAGGTAAAGTTCCAATACAAGAATTAAGATCTAGTGGTGGTAATCAAAAAATAGCTAGTTTAATACAAACTTATAATTACTACATGCAAATGATGCGTGATGTAACTGGATTAAATGAAGCAAGAGATGGTAGTATGCCTGATAGTAATTCTTTAGTAGGTATACAAAAAATGGCGGCTGCAAATAGTAACACGGCTACAAGACATATATTACAAGCTGGTTTATATTTAACTTTAAAAACAGCAGAGTGTTTATCACTTAGAATATCTGATGTATTAGAATATTCTAACACAAAACAACAATTTTTAAATACATTAGGAAAGTTTAATGTTGCTACTTTAACAGAGGTTAGCGAGCTACACATGCATGATTTTGGTGTTTATTTAGATTTAATGCCGGATGAAGAAGAAAAACAATTGCTAGAAAACAATATACAAATGGCAATACAAAAAGAACAAATAAATCTTGAAGACGCTATTGATATACGTGAAGTTAAAAACTTAAAATTAGCTAATCAACTTTTAAAACTTAGAAGAAAGAAAAAACAAGAGCTTGATAGAAAAATGCAAATGGAAAACATACAAGCTCAAACACAGTCTAACGCTAAAGCTGCTGAAGCTGCTGCAGCTGCAGACATGCAAAAACAGCAAGCGCTTGCTCAAACTAAAACTCAAATAGCTCAAGCTCAAAGTCAATTTGATATTGCAAAAATGGAAAGAGAAGCTCAAATTAAAAAAGAGTTAATGGAATTTGAATTTAACTTAAATATGAGGTTAAAAACACAAGAAATGCAAGTGATTAAGAGTAGAGAAAGCAGTAAAGAAGATCGTAAAGATAAAAGAACACAAATGCAAGCTAGTCAACAAAGTGAGTTGATAGAGCAGCGAAAAGGAAACACTGGCCCAAAAAACTTTGAATCTAAAGGTTTTGATAACCTAGATGGTTTTGGTTTAGAACAATTTGAGCCAAGGTAATTTTTAACTATTTAATTATATTATATTATGGAAGAAAAAGAAAACGTAGTTGAAGAAACTACACAAGATACAGTTGAAGAAACTGTTGATAAGGTTGAGGAACCTAAAAAAGAAGAAAAACCTAAAACTCCTCTTAACGAGGACGGAGATTATAAAGTAGATTTGTCTAATATTAAAACACAAGAAAATGCCATACGGGAAAACGAAAAGCAAGATGACGAAAAAAGTAGTCAAGAAAAGCAAGAAAAAAATGAAAAAAAGCAAGAAGTAATTCTTGAAGAAGTTACAGATGAAGAACCAAAACCTGTAAAAGAAGAAGAGGTTGAGGTTGAAGAACCTGTGCAAAAAGAACAAACTCCAGGAATGGAACTACCAGAAAATGTTGAAAAACTCGTGAAGTTTATGAACGAGACTGGTGGAACGATTGAGGATTACGTTGCGCTCAATACGGATTATTCAAATTTTGATGATAATAACTTGTTAAGGGAATATTATCAAAAAACAAAACCACATTTAACTTCAGAAGAAATATCTTTTTTAATGGAAGATAATTTTTCATTTGATGAAGAAATAGATGAGGCACGTGACGTAAAACGTAAAAAGCTTGCTTATAAAGAAGCGGTTGCAGAAGCTAAAACGCATCTGGAAGGTTTGAAAGGTAAATATTACGAAGAACTTAAGTTAGGTTCTAAGTTAACTAACGAACAACAGAAAGCTATTAACTTTTTTAATCGTTATAATAAAGAGCAAGAACAAGCAAACGAACTACAACAACAAGCAAAAAAACTATTTAACAAGGAGACTGATAAAGTTTTTAATGAAGACTTCAAAGGTTTTGATTTTAAAGTTGGAGACAAGAAATATCGCTACAATGTTAAAGACGTGCAAAATGTCAAGGAAGATCAAAGTGAACTAATGGATTATTTTAAACCATTTGTTGGTAAAAACAATACAATAGTTAACGCTAGTGATTACCACAAAACATTATTTGCAGGTAAAAACGCAGATGCTATTGCAACGCATTTTTATGAGCAAGGTAAAGCAGACGCTATTAAAAACATGACTAGTCAAGCCAAAAATATTAATATGGATGCTAGAAAAACTGATAGTGGTGTTGTTGATACTGGAGGTATAAAAGTCAGAGCAATTAGCGGTGACGATAGTTCTAAGCTTAAATTTAAACTTAAAAATTATTAATTAAACTTTAAACATTAAATAAAATGGCAGGAGTAAATTTTTCAGGGCCAGGTGCAGCGGGATTAGTCTCGCCGGCTCAAAGCAAAGTAACGCTTGAAAGCGCTTACTTAGACATCCGTAATAGCGGATGGGCACAACAATATCTGCCTGACCTATACGAAGCTGAAATTGAAAGATATGGAGACAGATCTATCGGTGGATTCTTAGCTATGGTTGGTGCAGAAATGCCTATGTCTTCTGATCAAGTAATTTGGTCTGAGCAAGGTAGATTACATTTAGCTTATCACGCAACAATTAACACTACTAACGGTGAAGTTGTAAATCCTAAGGATATTGACAACCCTAGTGGTAGTAACATTGCAATGAGTGTAAGAGTAGGACAAACTGTAGTATGTCAAGTAGAAGACGGCGCTGTAAAGCACGTATTCAAAGGACAGATTACTGTAGCTGCAGCTAATGGAGCAACTTGTACTATTAAACCTTATGATGTTGCCAACTTGGTTGACTTCGCAAACGTTAGTGGTACTGCAAAACCTATCAAGTTCTTCGTTTATGGTTCTGACTTCGGAAAAGGAACTAGCGGTCTTGGTGGCGGAGTTGAAGCTGAATTTAAATCTTTCAAAAACAAACCAATGATTATTAAGGATGAGTTCCAAATTAATGGATCTGATGCTGCTGCAATCGGTTGGGTTGAAGTTTCTGGAGAAGCTGGACAATCAGGTTACTTATGGTACCTAAAGTCTTCAGGTGATACAGAAAAAAGATTTGAAGATTATTTAGAAATGACAATGATGGAAGCTGTCGATAAAGGCGGTTCTTCTACAGTAACAGGAACTGGATCACAAGGTCTATTTGCTGCTTTAGAAGAAAGAGGTCTTATCGGTGATTCAGGTATGTTTGACGGTGGAGCTGGTGGTTCTGCTAACGACGATCTTGAAGATTTCGATATTCTTTTACAAGAGTTAGACAAGCAAGGTGGTATTCAAGAGAACATGATGTTCTTAAACAGAGAAGCTGCTTTAGCTGTAGATGACTTATTAGCTGGTGTAAACTCACACTATGCTGGTGGTGTTAACTACGGTGTATTTAACAACTCTGAGGATATGGCATTAAATTTAGGTTTCAACGGTTTTAGAAGAGCATCTTATGACTTCTACAAAACTGACTGGAAATATCTAAATAACAAGTCAACTAGATTCTTAGTAAACGATGGTGCTACTGTTGGTAAAATCGAAGGTATGTTAGTTCCAGCTGGGACAACTAGTGTCTACGATGAAAACCTTGGTAAAAACATCAGACGTCCTTTCTTACACGTAAGATATAGAGCGTCTCAAGCAGATGATAGAAAACTTAAAAAATGGACAACTGGATCTATAGGTGCTGCGACATCTGATCTTGATGCTATGAAAGTACACTATTTATCTGAAAGATGTATCGTTGCTCAAGGAGCGAATAATTTCGTATTATTCAGATAATCAATTTTTTAAAGAGCTGGGTGCTTCGGCACCTAGCCCTTTATTTTAACTATTTAATTATATTATATCATGGAAAATAAAACAAAAAAATCTTCTAAATGGGAGATAAAAGATAGGATGTATGAACTTACTGGAAACAACAGGCCTATCGTAAGAATAATGAAAAGAAAAAACCTTTATTGGTTTGATGAAGAAAAAGGGTATCAAAGAGAAATGGCTTATGCTGTTAATCAAAAAACACCTTTTGTAGATGAATTCAAAGGAAGGATAAGACCTGGGCATATTATATTTAGAGACGGTATTTTATTTGTTGAAAAAGAAAATACAGTTTTACAACAATTACTATCTATATATCACCCTGACAAAAACTTAATTTATAGAGAAGTAGATAATGAAGTTGATGCAGAAGCTGATTTAGATATATTTGAACTAGAAATAGACGCTTTAAATGCAGCTGCAGAAATGGAAGTTGAGCAAATGGAAGCTATAATGCGTGCAGAGATCGGTTCTAAGGTTAATAAGATGAAATCTAAGGAGCTTAGAAGAGATACTTTAATATTTGCTAGAGAAAATCCAAAATTATTCTTAGAACTAGCTAAAGACGAAGATGTTAATCTTAGGAATTTAGGTATAAAAGCTGTTGAAGCTAATATACTACAGTTATCTGAAGACAATAGAACGTTTACAGCTGGTAAAGAAAAAAGAAAACTATTTGAAGTACCTTTTGATGAACACCCTTATACTGCTTTAGCCGCTTGGTTTAAAACAGACGAAGGATTAAAAGTGTTAAAATCAGTAGAGAAAAAATTAAAATAAAATCATTTTATAGAGTGGTCATCTCTATAAGGTGACCACTTTATAAATAAAAATAAATTATGATAAACGTAAATACAGTATATAAATCAGTTTTATCAATACTAAACAAAGAGCAAAGAGGTTTTTTAACTCCTGATGAGTTTAATAAGTTAGCAAAACAAACTCAATTAAATTTATTAGAAGTAGCTTTTGCAGAGTACAATAAATTTTTATCAATGGATAATCTTGGTAGAATAAACGCTGGATATGCTGATTTACCAGAAAGAATTAAAGAAAAAATAGAGGTATTTTATGCAACCTCTACTTTGTCCGGCCCATCTTATTCATTACCTAGCAATGTTTTTAAATTAATAGATGTTAACATGTTAAATAAAACACTTTCCTTAGAGGAAGTTGATAAAAACGAGCTTTCATATATATTATCCTCACCTCTAACAAAACCATCAAAAGATTTCCCCGTGTATTACAAAACAACAACAGCTTCTACAGGTGCCACGTCTATAGTTGTATCTCCAGCAACAACAGATACAATAAGCGTAGATTACATTAGAATACCTACAGAGCCTAGGTTTGGATATACAGTAAACTCAACATATGGAACTAACGTTTACGACGCAACTGTTTACAACGCTAGTACACACGCAGGAACAACACAAGGTTCAACAAATTTTGAATTACATCCATCAGAAGAAACTATGCTCATTATGGGTATTTTAGCTAGTGCTGGTATTGTAATAAAATCACAAGATATATCATCATTTACTGCTAGAGCTATACAGGCTCAAGCGGCAATTAAAGCACAATAAATATGTCATTACTAAACGCAACACCTTTAAATTATTATAAAAGTAAGTACCAGTGGGACGGTTCTGAAGGCGCTACACATAACTATAACCAAAACGGATTAAACTTTAGTATAAATAACGCTATTTTTACAATAGCATCTAGCTTTCCGTACACGCCTGACTCAATAAACGATTTTACTGTAAACATAAACGGTGAAACACAGGTGCAAAGTAACTACACTTATACTGTGGTAAATGGTGTAGCTACTTTAACTTTTAACAGTATAACATCTGGTTTTTCAACAACAGCTTTAACTAATGCTAGTGGTATACCTAATAACGCTGTAATAGATTTAATACTTAACAACCAAGTTTTAGGTGACTATAGATACGTGTCACTAAAAGATATAGTTGGAAACTTTATGATAGGTTATGTTGGTGATGGTAAACTAGTAAACACAGCAAAAAGATCTGAAGTTTTGTTTCAGGCAAAAAGATGTATACAAGAGTTTGCTTACGACATATCAAGAGTAGAAAAAATACAGGAAGTAGAATTACCACCTAGTTTAAGTATACCTATGCCACAAGATTATGTAAACTATGTTAGGTTATCTTGGGTAGATACTGCTGGTATAGAACATATAATATATCCTTCAAGAGACACTTCAATACCAACGCAAGCAATATTACAAGACTCTGATTATGATTACTTATATGATGTTAATGAAAACTTATTAATTGGTAGTGCTTTAACAAATGAAAGATTTAGAGATTTTGATGCTACTAATCTTTCAGGAACACTAGAGTCTAATGATTATTTTTATCATACTAATTATCATACAGAAAAAATAGGAAATATAGGTCAAAGATATGGTGGTAATCCTGAAAACATGCAAGAAAATGGATTATTTATAGTGGACGAAGCAAATGGTAAAATATCTTTTAGTAGTAATTTAAAAGATAAATTAATTACATTTAAATACATTTCAGATGGTTTAGCAACTGACAATGAAATGAAAATACATAAATTTGCAGAAGATGCTATGTACCAAAGTATTTTATTTAATTTATTAAGCACTAGAATAGGTATTCCAGAGTTTATAATTAATAGATATAAAAGATCAAGAAGAGCTGCAATGCGTAACGCTAAAATTAGACTATCTAATTTAAAAATAGGAGAGCTTACACAAGTGATGAGAGGTAAGTCTAAACATATAAAACACTAATTAAATGGCGCAATTAAAAAACATGTTTATCAAGGGTAAAATGAATTTAGACCTTGATGAAAGACTTATACCAAAAGGCGAGTATAGAAAAGCACAAAATGTACTTGTAACTAATAGTGAAGATTCTGATGTTGGAGCTATTGAGAACGTTAAAGGAAATGAGCTTATTGGTGATACTTCTTTAAATTTAGGTAATGGCGTAGAAGACACAGGTGTTTGTATAGGTTCTTATGTTGATGTTGCTAAAGAAAGAATATTTTGGTTTATAACAAACTTTACTTCCTCTCAACCTGAGTCTGGAATAAACGATATTGATAGAGCTGAGACTGGTTCAAATGAAAACTGTAGAATAGTTATGAGAGAAAAAACTGGAACTATTCATGTTTTAGTAAATGGTATTTTTTTAAATCTTACAACTACTCACCATATAACAGGTGTAAATGTTATAGGAAATTTTTTATATTGGACAGATAACTATAATCAACCTAGATACATAGACGTTGAATTAGCTAAAGGTGATGCAAGTTATTATAATTGTGAAGAAAAAATATCTGTAGCAAAAGTTGCTCCTTTTTTACCTCCATTTTTACATAATTCAAATGAAGCAGCTTCTAACGCTAATTTAGGTGATACATACACTTTAGTAACTACAAATCCTAATTCTAGCACTCAGCACACAAAGTCTGAGTATATGGAAGAAAAATTTATTAGATTTGCTTATAGATATAAATATAGTGATAACACATATTCTATTATATCACCGTTTACACAAAGCGTATTTAAACCTTTAAGTAATGGTGAGCTAAAGTTTGGTTCACAAGCAAAAACAGGTAGTAACAGCGCGCCTGGTCAACTTGCCTTTGAACCTGTGGTAAGTAGTAGTGTACAATATGTATATACTCATAACACTGTTCCTATAATGCAAAACGCATATGATAAAGTTGTAATGCGTATACCAATACCAACTTGTAGTGACAATGGAATTATTTCAGAACACAATACAACTGCTAACCAAATAAGTAGCAACTCTTATCCTAACCTTTTAAAAATAGACAGTATTGAAATATTGTTAAGAGAAGCTGGTACTGGCTCTATAAAAATAGTTGATACTTTAGATTTAGTAAACACAACAGGTTTAAATTTTGGAAGATATAAGCAAAAAAGAGCTCTTGGTGGAGGTCATTATTATAGACAAACTGTAGAGTATACTTATTTAGCTAGAGACCCATTTAAAGTTTTACCAGAAAAACAATTAGTAAGAGTTGGTGATAATGCTCCTGTAAGAGCAAAAGCTCAAGAAGTTGTAGGTAGTAGACTTGTTTATGGAAATATAACTTTAGGTTATGATTTACCTAGAGATGAAGACAATAAAAAAGGAATTAAATTTTTTGTAACAAGTGGTCCTAAAAGTGAAAACGAGCAAACATACACAGCTGACTCTATTGGTCATTATTTTCACAACCACGAGCAATACAAATTTCACAATATAAAACAAAGAAGAACTTATCAAGTAGGTATAGTTTTAGTTGATAGATACGGTAGAACTTCACCAGTAATACCTTCTACATACAAAACGGATAACTTAGGTGATACACATACAGTTGATGCAGTTACAGCTGATTTAAAAAGTAGTTTTACTGACAGCAATGGAGATACTCATTACAGTTGGAGTGACACTGGTTTTGCTTATGGTCAAGCTTTATCAGTAGAGTTTCCAGACTCTAGAATAGTAGAAAGCAAAAAAACTTTTGATAAAAACGAAAGACCAAATGGTTGGTATTCTTGGAGAATAGTTGTAAAGCAAGTTGAACAAGATTACTACAACGTGTATACCCAACATCCAATGGTTAACTGGAGTAGTAATGATGCTACAACTACTTTTGGAGACGCTGGTACTATGACAGGTTATAGAGATCAACATATAAAAGGTAGATTTACTACAAGTAACGAATCAAGAAGTTGGTTTTCTTTAACAAACGATAATATAAATAAAGTTCCTAGATCTATTAAAAACTTTAATGATGAAGGTAAAGATTTTGGTGAAAGAGATGGTTTTGGTAGACTAGTTACAAACACAAACGAAGGCTTGACTGGTTCTGAAGTTAAGTTATATCCAAAAGTTGTACAAGTATCTAATGGCGCTATAGGAATAGCAAATAATCATTTTGATTCTGTAATGGGTGACCCTCAACAAGATTATATAAACGTTTTAAGTATTGGTTCTGCTATTGATCAAGGATTATCAAGCTTGTCTAATGCAAAAAAAGACGATGGTAACAATAACGCAAACAGTGTTCAAGATTCTGGTTTTGAAGATAGACCTAGACCTTATAGTTTTTTAGCTGATAATCACAAAAATCCTTTAGTAGCTGAAATACCTAATTTATATAATGAACCTGTTGCGGTTCAAGGTGAGTTTTTAGTTTCTTCAATAGGAACAAACAGTGCTAATCCACCCACATCAACTGCAGCGGCAGACAACACAAATATAAATGATGCTATTAGAACAACAAATAATAATTTTGCTAATATGCCTTTTGGTTATCCAAACGGTAAAGACAAAGGCTTAACTGTTTTTGAAACAAAACCTTTTGAGTCAGAAATAGATATATATTTTGAGACATCTAGCTGTGGTTTAGTTAGAGATTTAAATGAACATTGTGACTTTGCAAATCAAGGACCTACAAATATAAAAATAACACCTACTTTTAAAGAAACAAGTTTTACACCTGGTTTAGCAGCTAATATATTAGAAGAAGCTAAATATTCATCTGCAGCTGGTAAAAACCACGCTCAAATAGGTGCTTTAACAGCAACTACTTACGATCCAAACAGTCAAGGTATAACAATAACAAACTTTGAAATACTTTCTTGTAGTAATGGTTTTAACGATGGTAATGATTTAGCTAAGTTTTCTATAGCTTTTGAAGATGATAAATCTTTTGTTAAAATATCTACTAGACAAGCAAATCAAACAGATGCACATAACTTTAACTTATCAACAGGTGGTACTGTACTTAGGTTGGATCATAAAAATATAAGAAACTTTACAGCGCTTTCAACTAACTTTATTGATGCTGCAGGGAATTTACCATCAGCTTTTGATACAGATGGTTTTTATAGAGTTATTTATTATCTTGGCCAACATAGTAGTGCTAACAACAATGAAATGATAAGACAGTGTATTGTTGTTCAAGTTGTAAATAATCAGGTAACAAATTTCTTTGGTTCTAACTTAAATAATGTGCCTACTAACATAAATCAACAGTTTATGTTAAAAACAAATGATTTGTTTGCTTTTCAAAATAACAACTCAAGAGACGTGTTTAATTTAACGTTAAGAGCTATACAAAGTAATCAAGTAACTGGTAATGAAAATATAACAGTTACTATAGCAAATTCAAAACCAACAGCAAATAACCACGCTAGTATACTAGTACCTAGCACAACACAACCAGGTCCAGGTGGTGGTAAAAACTTAGCAACACTAACAGCTGTTAATGGTTCTGCAGATCCGCTTAATAACACTTTTGGATTAACAAGTACTATAAGTGGAACAAATGGTAGTTCTTTTCAACTACAACAAAACGGTTTTGCTCCAGGCAACTTTATTTTAGGCGCTAGTAGTACTTTTAATTTTGCTGCTTTATTTGGAACTGCTAGTAACGGTGTTTACCCTAATTCACCTTCAATAGCATGGCAAGTAGAAGACAACGGTGGTTTAAACTCACTTATAGCTGGTAGCATAGCAACAAGTATAACTTTTATAGGTGTTCAAGTTATAAACGTATTAGGTTATCATGATTCAATAAGCGGGGCTAGTGCTTGTACAGGAGTTCAAACACAAACTTTAACTGGTTATGCTGTTACAAAAGGAACTGCTACTACTATGTATACATCGTCGCTTGGATTACAAGTGGGTAACAAAGTATACACTAATAATAATTTAACACAAACTCCTGGCGCTGGTTTTATAGCAATAGCAGTTGGAGGAGGCCACAAGTCTTATCCAATAGATGCTTCAGGGGCAATAACAGGCGCGGGAACTACGTGCGTAATAGTATAAATATGGGAGCAATATTAGAAATATCTTACTTCAACTCTATAGTTTTATCAGGCGGTAGAACTCATGGCACACCAACTACAGAAACAACTGGTGTGTATCACATAGAAGAGTCTAGAATAAAAGGTGAATTTAACGGTAAACAAATGGATTACGGTGTTAAAGCGCATATTACAGATGAAGAATATAAGTCAAAAGTTAGAGAAAACGCTATGACTTACTCTGGTATATTTAACTCAAGAACAAGTGTTAATGAATTAAATCAGTTTCCTAGTGGTGAAGACATAACTAGAGCTGTTGATATTGCTGAAGGTAGTATACAAAAACTACACGCAGAAGATACTAATTTAAATATATTTCAAGAAAACAAAGTAAATAGAGCTTTAATTGATAAAGACGCTATATTTACAGCTGAAGGACAACCATTAACAGCGTCAGGAAAAATTGTTATAGGTCAAATAACTCCTTATTCTGGTGAATACGGTATAAGTGATAACCCTGAAAGTTTTGCTGTTTATGGTAATAGAAAATATTTTGCAGATAGAAGAAGAGGAGCTATATTGAGATTATCAAGAGATGGTATAACACCTATATCAGATTCTGGTATGAAAGACTGGTTTAAAGATAACCTAAAAGTATGTAATACTATATATGGAGCTTATGACGAGCAAAAAGGAACTTATTGTATAACTCTTGAAACTAGCGATACTGTTAATAGACCTATAAAAAACGGTATGGTTTCAGTTACTCCACTTGGAGCCGATGCTGATATAAATGATTACGCTACAGTTTGTTATTCTGAAAGAGTAAAAGGTTGGACTTCTTTTTACACGTATAGAGTTAGACATGGTGTAAGTATGAATAATGATTTCTATACTTTTAGAGGTAACGATTTATGGTTACAGCATAGCGAAGATGTGGCTAGAGGTAGTTTTTACAATATATTATATCCATCTGATATTGATTTTGTATTTAATGACAAACCTGAAATAGTTAAAACATTTTTAACTATAAACTACGAAGGTACTACTGGTTGGTCTATGAAAACTTTTGAAACAGGTGGAAATACTATAAGTGGTTATAACACTTATAACGATATGAATACTTGTTTTGAAGTTCCAAGTGAAGGGACACAACTATCAGGTCAAACAATAGGTTTTGTTAAAAAAGAAGGTTTTTATTTTAGTGAATTAAAAAATAAAGCTTTAGACTTTTTTCAAGACAACTCGCACTTCAACACAACAGGTGTTAAAGGTTATTTTGCTGATGTTAAAATAAGATATTATAATACTTCAGAAACATCATCAACAAGTAAAGCAGAATTATTTTCTGTAAACAGTGAAGTAATAGTTTAATTATATGGAATTACAAAAAAAAGTTGATTACAGAAATGCTGTAACACAACTAGAAGAAAAATTTAAAAAAATAGAAGGCGCTTTAGTAGGCGAAGAAATGAATAAATTTAATCCTTTAAAACATACTTTTTGTGAAGGATATTATGTAAGAGAAATAAGTGCGCGTGCTAATCAATTTATAATTTCAAAAATACACAAATTTGATCACCCTTATTTTTTAATGAAAGGTGAGTGTTGTGTAATGACAGAAGAAGGGCCAGTAAGAATAAAAGCGCCTTATTACGGTATAACAAAAGCAGGTACTAAAAGAGTGGTATACGTTAATTCTGACATGGTATGGGTCACAGTACATGCCACTGAAAATACTGATTTAGATACAATAGAAGAAGAAATTATAGCAAAAGATTTTAATGATCCAGCTATAGATATAAAAATTTTAAAACAATTAAAAAAAGAATAATATGAGTTTTGCAGTAGTAGCAATATCCGTAGGCGTCGCTAGTGTAGCAACATCAGCAATAAGCGCTCATCAATCAAACAAACAAGCTAAAAGATCTGGTAGAAGAGCTGATAGACTTGAGGGTAAAATGGATGATTTAGAAGCTAATAGACAAGAAATTATAAACCCATTTAGCGGTATGAGAAATTTGTCTGATATGGTTAGTAATCCATTTGCTAATTTACAAGTAGCAACAGAAGCAGCAGAGTTTCAAGCTGAAGAAGCTGATATAGCTTTAGCTAATATGGCAGATACATTACAAGCAACTGGTCAAGGCGCAGGTGGTGCTACTGCTTTAGCGCAAGCTGCGTTAAGAAGTAAAAGAGGTATATCTGCAGACATAGCAAGACAAGAGGCTGAAAATGAAGCAGCTAGAGCACAAGGTGAATTTAACGCTCAAACAATGAGATTTAACGAAGCTAGACGTATGCAAGCTATGACTGCACAAGGTAGACAGTATACATTTGAAACACAAGAAAATAGAGATATTGCTCAACTAGATAGACTTGCTGGTTTAATAACTGGTAATAGAACAAATGAAAGCAGAGCAAGAGCACAAAGTGCACAAACACTAGGTAGCATGATACCCAATGCAATAGGCGCTGGGCTTAGTGTATATACCGCAGGAACTGGTGGCGCTAGTGGTGGAGGAACAGGACCAGCTTAAAAAATTAAAATAATATGGCAACAAAAGGAATACCAAGAGTGGGTGTAGAAACATATAACACAAATATAAAATCACCTGGAATTAATAGACATACAACTTATACGAAAGGAGAAGTAGAAGAATTAGCTGATTACTCTAAAGTTAATGAGTCTGTGCAAAAGTCTATAAAAAACATGGGTGAAGACTTAGGAAAGTTTATTGCTGCTGAACAAGAAAGAACTACTCTTGATCCAGATGTAGCGGCAGAATTTAATTTAGATCCTGAAGGAACGTACAGTAGGCGTGATTTTATGGCTGCAAGAGAAAATGATGGTATGAGTCGTAAAGAGGCTAGAAAAGCATGGAGAAAAGTTAGAAAAGGATCAGATCCCGCTGATGTTGATGATACTGATACAGAAGAAAAGAAACAAATAGTTAATGAAATTGCTGATGAAATAGGTGAAAAATCTGATAATTCATATACAAAAGCCGCTGAAGACATACTAGGTGGTAAAAATTTTAATCAGTTAAACAGAAGACAAAAAATTTTAGCTAAAAAACAATTAGGAAAACTATCTCAAGCTAAACAAAACATGAGTACACTTATGACTGAGTGGGCTGGAGCTGAGGTTGATGATATTTCTTGGGAAAAATATGGTTCACATCCTGGCGTTAAGGATTTTATGCAATACATGATAAACGGCGACAGTGCGCAAAAAGATTTACCTTATACATTTAATACCGATAACGGTGGAACTATATTATATGGTGATGGTAAAAAACTTTTAATGAGAGATTTAGAGGCTGGTAAACATATTTACGCTACAGCTGATAACAAACAATTAAAAAAGGATGTAGCTGAAACAACTAAAAACAATGTTGCTGTTTTATTAAAAGCTGAAGATAAAATTATTAAATCGTTAAACGATCAAAGCACTAAACCACAAGATAAAGATTACGAATATAATAGAGAGCAAAACATTAGAGACATGGTAAAAGCTGAATATAATGAGGCTATGTACAAAGATGTTTGGAATGCTGAAATGAGAAATCGTTTTGAAAACGGTAGATATGTAAACTATAATTCAGAAAACCATCAACAACTTGTTGAAGATTATTTATACGAACAGTATAATGAAAAAATGGGTGAACAAAGTCCTTTATTAACTCGTGATATGGAAGATATTAGTAATGTAGAGGTAGAGCCTGTTAAAGGTGGTAAAGTTAGAGTAGGGAGTGGAAGTGGTGGTTATAAAGATGTAGATGCAGCTCTTTATGATAGAATAAAATCCTCTGTTCTTCCGTTTATTGTAGAATTAACAGAAGTTAAATCAGATGTTGTATTTAGCAAAGATAATCCTCTTGCAAATATAAGTGATAGTGATTTTAGTGATATTGAAGATAAAATAAGTAAATACGAGGCAGATCAGAAAAAACCAGAAGCAGACAGAGAAGGTTTAGAACCTCCTACAGAAGCTAGTCAAAAACTAATAGACACCATATCGGCTACTAGAGGAGTGCTTTCAAGAGTGTTTGATTCAGCTGAAGATGTTTTAAACGCTGCAATAAACAAAGCAAATAAAATAAAACAAAATCCAGATAGTGGTGATAAATTATCAGCTGATGAACAAAAAATAGTTGACGCGTATTTAGAGTATAAAGGTGTTGCTGATAATATGGTAGACATACCTGATAGTAATTTTGATAAAAGTAAAAAAGTAACAAATGCTCAATTAAACAAGTCAGATGGAACTGTTAGGTTATTTGTAAATGGAAAATCTAATACTTTTAATTTAAAAGATCCAAATTCTCAAGAACAGTTTATGGCTTTAGTTACAGGTAGATCAGGTACTGATATGGATGAAGCTACTTTTATACTCAGACAGTTTTTAAGACAACTTAATATTAGTTTTGACAATAAACCTCCTTTACCTGGAGCACAGAAATAAATAAAAATATATACATGTACAATTTAAATGGTTACGACTATTCTTTAGAAGAAGTCCAAGAAGCTGCCGAAGCTGCCGGGATGGAACTACAAGAATATCTTTTAAAAAACGGTATGAAAGTTAGTCCAGATAAGTTTTTAGCTGGAGGACAACCAAACACAGAAAGACCAGAAGATAGAGGTTTTTTTGAAGATTTATGGTTAGCTACAAAAGGTGGTTTAGCTACTGGTAGTGGTGTTGACGAGGCTTTTGACGTGTATAAATACGGCGCTTCAATATCAGACGAAGATCTAGAAGATTTTATTGAAAAAGCTAATCTAATAAAAGATAGAGAGCAGACAACAGCTGAATATGATTTTGCTAGAGATCAAAAAATAGCAGGTGGCGGAATATTTGGTACTTTAAAAGCTGTGGCTAAAAACCCAGAATATGCAGCTCAGTTTATAGCAAGTTCAGCTGCCACAATGGGTAGATCGCTTGTTGATTCTGGAGAGGTTGCAGGTTCTGCTGCTGGTGGTGCTGCTGTAGGCGCGGGTGCTACTTGGTACACTGGTTATGGTGCTATTGCTGGTGGTGGAGCTGGATTTATAGGTGGATTAGTTGGTTCTATGGAAGCTGGTTTAACACTAACAGAATTATTAACTCAAGAGCTAGGTGATAAAGATTTTAGCAAAGAAAATGTTAGAGCTATATTAGAAGATGAAGAAGCTATAACAAGGATAAAAAACCAGTCTGTTGCTAGGGGTATTGCTATTGGTGCTGTTGAAGGTTTAACACTAGGCTTGTCAAGAGGTGTTGGTGGTAAAATATTAAGTCAAGCTACTAAAAAAGGCGCTGTAGGCGCTGGTACAAAAGGCGCTATAACAGCTGGAAAAATATCAACAGCTACTACAGGTATTGAAATGGCAGGTGGTTTTACAGGTGAAATTGCTGGACAAGCTGCTGCGGGACAAGAAATAGATACTGGTATGGCTACATTAGAAGCTGTTGGCGAAGTAAGAGGTGTTGTTAACACTGCGGATATAGTTGGTAGAGCTTTTAGAAAACCTGCAACATATAAAATAAACGGTGAAAACAGAACAAAACAAGAAATACTTGATTTATTAGATAGTGATTTAACAGCCACAGAAAAATCTAAAATAAAATTTGAAGTTTTTGACGATGCTCAATTTGATGCAGTTGTTAGAGATAAGCAAAAAGACGCTAGATTAGAAACAGTAGTTGATGCTAAAATATTAGACGAAGCTGATAGAAAGAAAATGGTTGATCTTGAAAAACAAAGACAACAAGCAGAATCTGACGTAAACAAAAAAGGAATATCTATGGTTCCTGGCGCAAAACAAAGACTAACAGACATTAACAGTCAAATGGAAGAAATAGCTAACCAATATGTTGGCGTAGACGGAAGAACTAAAGATGTTAGGGCAAATGTTAAAGCCGCTCAAGAAACTCGAGAAGTTGTGGCTGACGAAAACTTTGAGGCTAACATGGAGTTTGCTAAAAAACATAGTGGTTTATATGGCTTAAATGTTGTTGATCAATTATCTAATCAAGAAATAATTGAAAAGTACGGTAATCAATACGATGGTGCTAATGGTTTTATTTTAAACGATGAAATAGTGATAAATAAAGAGGTAGCAAAAACAACAGGTATTGAAGGTGCTAATACAGCTAATCATGAACTATTGCATGGTATAATAAAAGCTAGTGGTGCTAAAATAAAACAACCTTTAATAAATGATTTTTTAAATCTTATAGGTGATGACAATAAAGCTGTGATACAACAACGTATTGATGATAATT
>Ga0098037_1000467_pt1 | contig 20995 bp, 19 predicted proteins | sample 5_EtaG_FD_75050 | JGI IMG/M metagenome (GOLD analysis project Ga0098037, IMG submission 75050) | Marine viral communities from the Subarctic Pacific Ocean - 5_ETSP_OMZ_AT15132 metaG | ecosystem: Environmental > Aquatic > Marine > Oceanic | place: Pacific Ocean | collected 2015-01-08 | reverse complement strand
GCTATCTCGCATAGGCGGCAGCAACGCTATCGCAGGTATGAAAGGCAGGGACGGAGGATACAAGGGAGGCAGGCCAAGTAAAAAGCAAGAGCTTTCCAAGAAGGCAGAAAAAATATTACTCTGCATGAAGTCCGATATGAATGTCCGCGCCATAGCGCAAGTTGTTGGCACCTCGCATCAAGCAGTCAGCCAAATTATTAGTAGATATAATCTAAAGGAGTTGGCTAATGAACAGTCTTAGCTTTGCTTTTATTGCTTTCCTACCCTTTGAATCATGGGATGACTGTCAAGAATTTGTAAAATTCCATGACCTGCATGGATTCCACGATCAGTGTGTTGGCGTAGATATAAACGGCAACCGCACCAACTACGAACAGGAACCAAAGCTTGCACCAGACTGGTCACTCAGACCAAAGGCAAGACCGCCAGAATTGGAGAAATAAAATGAGTTGGAGACTTAAAATGAATTTCTCTGGCAAGAAGCTGCGTAAAATTCGGGTATCAAAAGGAATTAGTCAAAAACAAATGGCAGATGATTGCGAACTTAACCAATCACTTATTTCTAAATATGAAAGGGGTGATATTTTAAACCCACCGCATCATGCCGTTAAAGTTATGGCTGATTATCTAAACGTCGATCCAAACGAATTTTATGGTGCAGACTTTAAGCACAGGAAGGCAAAGAGCAGCGATAAAACTCAGCGCTTAGATGTCCACGTTTATTTTCATTTTGATCTAGACTACATCAATTCAAAATGAGGTCCATCAATGAAGGGGCGGCGACCTTGAGAACGGCGCAAGTCTATGTAAGAGTTCATCGCCTCTTCCATTGTACCTTCCCACTCCATAACATTTGGGACAGACCAAGCAGCACCCCAACGCAATTGAACGGAGTGAGCTAACGCACCCCTCTTCATTGCATCAGCGATGTTATCATAGAGAGGTAGTGACCAATCCACATTGCCGCCAACATAAGCAAAGAGATCGACGGCATGACAGAAGCCATCCTCTTGCCGCAAGTGTTTGCTCTTCATTGTTTGTGATGCGCCCTTAGCGACAAGAGCAGCCTGTTCCTCCTCGGTTCTCAAACCAATTCCAACACCAAAGTCTACATCAGTAACGTCAATCGCAGCCTTCACCACCTTGACCAGATCAGGGTGAACACCACGAAGACGAGACAAACTTCTATCTGATAATTTAAATGCCATTACTTCCTCCCAAAGAATCTAGTTGCTGACCTAACGCCAAAACTTGCAGCGACAATAACACCAAGTGTGTATTGATACCAGTCAGGCATAGTCTCCAAAGCAGCGAAGCCATTGGCAACAATGTCCCTGCCAGTATCGCCAAGGAACACAAGCACCAATGGAATACTAAATAAAATTGTTAGCCATTCGTCCTTCCAAGAAGTCTGAGAGCCTTGGGCCATGATCCGTTCCCAGTCAGCAACGGAAGTTTCTTTACTAAGCATTATTTTAGCCTTGGCCTCTGCTTCAGTCAGCTTCAGCTTGGCTTCGGCAGCTTGCTTGTCTGCCTTCCCTTTTAACCATCCCCCTGCAAGCTCTGTGAGGGGGGCTATAAGCGCTTGTATCATTTCTGTGACTCCTTACCCATCCAGATGCCGAAACAGCCAGTCAAAGCGCCCATGCACACCGATACAAGCCCAGCTTGGGCATTGGTCACTTGCTCTGGCGGGATGGACATAAACCAATGCACAGATTGATAGGTCAGAATGGTGACGGCTATCATCATAAGTCGGGGTACAATCTTCCAGTCGTCTATAACAGTGTGTGCCATTTATATCCTCCCTGTTACGCCAAGCAAAACAACAATTGCAAAGCCAGTTACTAATGTAAGAATCAAGCCAACGCTGCCCCATATAACAAGGCTTTCAAACCTTTCAGCCTTTAGCCTAGCTTGCTCTTCTTCACGTTCTTTCTTTTCACGCCGAACCCTAGCTCTAATAGCTATTAAATCTTGCCAAGCAGAGTACCCACGCAAATGAATTATTAACTCACGCAACTCTTCCTCTGCATCCTTTGCTTTCTGCAACGCAACAAAAGTCTCCATTGCGTTTTCGTCTTCACCAGAAAAAGCACTGTTCTTTTTCTTATTATGCTTATTGCGCAGATCATCTACGCCATCAAAGAACTCACCAATCTGCTTGGTGACGTTTACCAGTTCCTGCCCTGCGGAAACTGCCGCCTTGATTGCGGCGAAAGCAGTTAGGGGATCAACCATTATTAACCTTGCAATGTCATCCGCAAGAGAAGAACAATAATAAAACCAGACGTGCCAATAACTACAGCCTCTAGTCGCTTTACTCTATTGAACAAATCTCTGAATTGGATTTCCATTTCCGTTTTAATAGCCACGACTTCTTTCTCCAATCCGTCGATGCGATGATGTGCTGATTGTACTGTTTGCTTCATTATTCTGCCTCTAGTGCGTCCAATCTAGTTTCGATGTTAGTTAATCTTTGCTCTGTGGCCGCGCCAATGAATGACAACAACTCAGGATAACGGATACCCTTTCTGTTACGTTCTGTTGCGCCTTCTGGTGCTTCGTCTGCCGTGGCGAAAGTGTCTATTCGAGTGTAGGCTTCTTGCGCTTCTATGCCGTTTTCTTCGTCAGCTTCAACAGCCGCAACTTCTGTGCTTGTTTCCCACCATGTCGTGCTAATAAAGAACGCATAGTTCCCTGCATCTAGGCCTGCGTCTGACATGGCAGCTTCTACTTCTTGGGCAATGACACCTGTGTGTGTACGAGCAGCGTCACCTTTAGATGCAACCTTGTCTTTCCACTTGAATGTTTTAAACAGCTTGCTGATGGATTTTGCTGCGGTGATTTCTGCATCTGTGAGTGATGCAATGTCTTGCTTTTCATTGCGGTCAGATGTTTGAATTGTGCCATTGGTCGCATAAATGTTGTCGAACCGATGGTTGCTAAGACCTAGATTAACGTAGTCGTCCTGTGATGTTGGGCCAGAGGGGTTCCAAGGTAGGATGGCCTGTGAGCCACCTGCAAAAAGAAGTCCTGTAGCACTGTTCCCTAAATATAAATCACCGCCGTTGTCAGTACCAATACTCCCCACAGTTGAGCCGTCTTTGCGTAACTGTACGATGTCGCCATCACTGCTTTTGCGGTTTAAAAATGCACATGCGTCATTGCTTACAGTGGCAACCAGTTCACCTGTAGATTTTAACTCTGCCCCTACAGTTCCGATACCTGTTGAAGATTTCCCTACCAAGAGATTGCCACTGCTGTCTATTCTGGCCCTCTCCGCACTGTTCACACGGAAGCCCATGTAATTGCCACCATGATAATAGGTTAGCCCACCAACAGGGGTTGCTGTGGTATCATCTGCAAACCAAATCCATTGCTCACCGCCCGAGCTACCACTTAGCTGAATGGCAGCATGGTCAGCGCTTTCAACGTGCAATTTGGTGTAGCTGTGAGGGTTTGTTACGCCAGATGCGCCGCTGTAAATGTGGGCTAATGCGTCAGGGCTGCTAGTCCCAATGCCAACGTTTCCACTGCTGTCGATGCGCATACGTTCTGCTGTTGTTCCAGACACACTGGTTGCAAAAGTCATATCGTAAGAAGTTCCATACGTATCGGAATCAATCACATTGATTATAGCTTGTGTTCCAGTACCTCCTGGATTAGAAGCATCGTTTGATTGCCACTCAATTCTTCCCAAAGATTCGCCAGCTGAAACCGTCGCGTCTGGGTTATTCAAGCGTATAACAGCACCGCCATTCGTTTTTGAAATCTCAAGTGCTTGGTTTGGACTGCTAGTTCCCACGCCTAAATTGCCATCGGATGAAAGGCGCATCCTCTCGTTGTTTCCAGTATAAAACTGCATAATGTCGCTGCCATTTGCGCCCAATGCAATTCCTGTGTCGGCATCTGAGATACCAAACAGTTGGTCAGTTTTAGAACCTACTGCACTTGTCTCAAATTTCTTTGAATTGTCGAAGTATAAAGCGCAACCACCGTTTGACTGCATGTATGCTTTATACTCAGTACCGGCGGCGTTCATAAAGTAGGTGGTGCTATCGTTCTTAACGAATAAATCCCCAGTGCCACTATCTACGATATGTGAGTTATTGGAGTCGTGAAATATTTGTAAATCATTTGAAGCCCCAAATTTAGCTACATCGCTATCGCCAAACGAAATGTCACCTGTGGTATTTACGCCGTTGAACGTGGGTGTATTACCAGTGCCAAGCCCAAGGTTAGTTGCAGACGTAGCTGCGTTGTTTAAATCAGACAGGTTGTTTGTAACTAGCAATGCGCCAGACAAAGAGGCGTAAGCTGCTACCCATGCAGAGCCAGTATAGACCTGCATCGCGTTTGCAGTTGTATCATAGTAGAGCGCACCAGAAGCCAAGGCGTTTCCATCGTTATCAACGCTAGGCGCTGAACTCTTTGCCCCAAGGTATCTGTCATCGAAGCTATCCAATGAAGCTAGGGCGCTGTCTCGAGCAGCTTCCGCAGCCGTTTGTGCTGTTGCTGCACTGGTAGCACTGGCCGCCGCACCTGTCGCAGATGTCGCTGCCTCCGATGCTTTAGTCGTAGCAGTTGACGCATTTCCAGACGCACCTTGGATTGCTGAGATGTTAGTCGCGTTTGTGTTTACGGAAGAGATGTTGCTTGCTGTTGTGTTTACGTTTGAGATTGAACCTGCAACCGTGGTTACATTGCTTGCCACACCTGCAACCGTTGTGATGTTGCTGCTTATTCCTGCAAGCGTGTCCATGTTTGTGACATTGCTCGATGTGCCGAGCGTATTCATGTCGGAAACAACATCAGACGTTCCAAGAGTGTTCATGTCTGAAACAGCGTCAGATGTCCCAAGCAAGCCAAGCTCTGTGGTTTTTCCTGCCAAAGCATTAATGTCGGCGGTATCACCTGCAACTGTATTAATGTTTGTTGCATTACCTGCAACTGAAGTCACGTTAGATGCGATACCTGCAACCGTAGTTACATTCCCAGAGATTCCTGCAACCGTTGTGATGTTAGAAGAATTAGACGCAGCAGTTTGAATAGCATCTGTTGCATCTGTTCCATCTTCAATGTCAGCTAGTGTTGCAATGTCAGCCGTAACAGCAGCAAGCGTACTAACGTCAGCAATCTTTGGCCCTGCTTCCACAGCACCAGTGCTAGCGTTAAAGCCCATAACCGTACCTTTGCGACTATCAAGCGAAGGCAACTCCAAAGAGGGCGCAGTTTCGTGATCTGAGACTTGGATCGCACGACTTGCTTGATCCTCAATGTCAGCGACCATAGCCGTAAGAGTATCTAACTGGGTGTTAAGCGCAGCCCTATTAATATCTGCACCTGCTGAGAAGTCAGTAGTGCGTTCAATAGTGGTGTCGCGTGTAATTACCACAGTAGAGCCGCCAGTCGCCCCTGTGACTGACATCGTAACAGTACCAGTTGATCCGCTACCGCCGCTTACAGTGTAATGTGCCGTTAGGGTTTTCTTTGTCCCATCCACATAGACATTCAAATCTGCGTTCTCAAAGAACTCAAAGTTGACAGTAAATGAAGTCTGCGTTGCGCCTTGAGCTACAGCGTAGCTTGCTCTTGGATTGTTGTTGGAAATATCTATGGTCATGTGTCACCTCTTTGACCTGTTTTCCCACGACAAGGCAAAGAAGGGCAACGCACAAATAGACTAGGACAAATTACTGCGACCAAGCGCGAGTCATTTGATTCATCTCGTCTTTCCAGAACCACATTCTAGTAAAAGGAAGATTCCTAAATACATTCTTAGCGCCCTCACCATAATCGCCAGAAACAAATTGAGCCGCACCTGCTCCAATATCGTAAGTTATAGATGGCCCTGCACCTGCAAGTCCTGTGATTGCATCAGCCATACTTGGTTCTTGTGGAAACTTGGGGCTTAAGTATCCATTAGTTATATTTGGTCCACCAAGCGCCAAGCTTGTATGCATAGAGGTATAGAACAAATCACTGTAAAGCGCTGTTAAGCCGCTTGAGTCGTAAGACCTAGCAAATCTGTCCCTCCATTCCATTTCTTCCCAAACAAAATCTGGAGTCTTTGCTTTAACAGACAAGTAACCCAAGCCAAGCATTGCTGCAACACCAACAACTCTGTTCTTCATTTGACCGTGAGCCATACCGCCAACCATCTTGTTTACGTTAGCAAGGGTATAGCTGTAGAATTGAAACGGCAAAGCCATGAAGCCATTCTCAATGCGAGAGTAACCTTTATATCTTTTGTCTTCCGAGTAACCAAACTTCTTGGCAATACGATACGGTACAAAAGCAACGCCATCACTGATAATTGGTCTATCCGCAGGGGTTGCCATCATAATTGTATTTAGGATTCCAGTGTTTAGTGCAGCGCGAAAATCGCCAACTGTTTGCTGTCGTACTTTTGATTGCTTTTTCCACTCAGCAAAAGCCAGTTCGTTAATTTTGTTTTCGTATCCAATAAAACCTTCGTTAGTTTCCTTATTAAACCCAAGGTCTTTTGCTCTAAACCTTGTGTGCATAATCTCATGCAGCATAACAAAGTTAGACCAAGATTTAGGTGTTTTAAAAACATCTTCTAAAGGTTTAATCCCTTCTCTTCTAGGATTTAACCAAACCTTGTTTTCAAAAAACTTGCCCTCAATGTATTCTCTATCAAAGAAAATAGTATTTGATTTTTCATTATATCTAGCAGGAACATATATGCTTTCACCATTTGCTCCTACACCCTGTGTGCCAACAGGCGATCCATCTTCTTTTGCTTCAATAATATTAACGCGCTTGCCATCTATTTCTGGAACATAAATACTATCAAGCCATTGCTCAGTATTAGCTAAAATCAATCCACTATCAGATTTTTGCCAAGGCGCTTTTGCTATTTCTAAAGCGGCTTCATCATTAATGCCGTTTCTTGCAAGCCATGTTTTTTCAAACTCTGTTGCTTTACCTTCTGATAGCTTTACTGAGCGCTCAATAATTGTATGCGCTCTAGCCATGCCATCAAGCATTTTACTAATTTGCGTAACTGGCCCTAGTCCATTTAAAACATAGTAAGCATTTCGAGCTTTATTCCACAACTCACCTGCGTCTACATTGTTTGCCATGTCATCGACTAAGCGAACATGAGCAGTACCCTTAACAATATCAACAGATTCGCCACTCATGCGAGTTTCCGCAGCAGACGCAGCCAACACTTCTTTATCAAGCATACCCTGCATGGCTTTCACCATAACGCCACCGTCATGCTCCATAATAATTCTGCCAAACTCAGGAATAGCAGCAGCCCAAGCACCGCCCATATAATTTAAAGAAGCAGCTTCCTTCATTATGTATGCTGTTCTTTGACTTAAAGCTGATGGATTGTCTAAGACCGCACCTGCAATTCTATCGTACAGAATCATAAAGTCTTTCATGTCTTTATTAATCTGATCCTCAGAGAAGCCCTTGGCAACCATGTCTCTTCTTAATTTATAAACGACATCATCAACGTCACCGCCAAACTGCTTTCTAAACTCAAGTCGTGGAGCAACTCGCGCAGTGTAAGTCTTCATAATTGCAATAGGGTCTTGAACAATAAAGTCCCAGACTAATTCATTTGGAATGTCTACTTGTCTGTGGCGAAAGTGTTTTGATCTTCCATAACCAAAGCCAATGTTAGCTTCATCTGTAGGGTTTTTGTCGCCAAGAATTGTATCTATTGTTTCATTGACACGTTTTTCTATAGAACCCCTGTCAGTTTTTAGACGAACTAGCCCCCATTTATTATTCTGAAACATCCATATTGTAGGGTTCTCAGAGTAGTGCTTAAACAATATTTCAAAAAGCTCTCCTCTTCGGGCTTTGATTGCCCCCATATCCCAAAAGCGAGGCAGGAAGTTATCTGTTAGTTCTTGCGGCTCATCCCTAAAGGCTTGCAAGCTAGCTTCAAGCTCTGACTTCTGCCTTTCCAAATATCTTTTTCTGCTTAAGTCTTCTTCACGAAGCTTTGCAAATTTAGCGTCACCCCCCATTCTTGCTAGAGAATCTTCCAAATCAAGAAGCTGTCGCTCAACAGACTTTAGACGATTGGTTATTGATTTAGTTGACCCAATCAAACCAACATCGTTTAACTCACGCTCTGCTTTTTGAAAGAACTCGTCTACAATCTTAATGCTTCTTTTTTCAAGATCACTAAGGTTGGTGTCTTTCTTAGTTCGCTTTTCGTTTATGCGTCTAAGCCAATTACCATAACTGTCATCTCTGTTTGTTAGAGAGCGCCAAGCAAGAACAGGATCAATGTCAAGCCGAGATGTATTTGACAGACCAACATCCTCACGGAACAAGCGAATAAGCTCGTCATGCGCTTTAACCCACTGGCCATTCCTTGCAGAAGCTCTCTGATGCACTGAAAGGGGGCTAGCAAAGCCGAAGGTGTTCATTACTAAGTTGATACCTGCATCACCTGCTAACCTTACTGTAGCCTCCTTTATAGAGGCTGTGGCTTTGTTTGACTGTATGATCCTTTTAAACGGCGTAGATACAAATTTATAAAAGCCGCTATCAGTAAAAACATTATCAGCCATCGACCACATCTTGCTTTGGTCAAAGCCATCGCTTTCAAGCTTTCTTATTGCATGTTCTCTTTTATGCAAAGAAAGCTCTGCGCTTACTTCTTCTAGCTGAATCTCTGTTGCCGAATGTAACTGCACCTCTTCTGGCGCCGCAACAAGCTGTTGCTGCTTTGCAGTAAGCTCTGTTATTTTTTTGTTTATATCTGATTCAGCCACCTCAGATAGCGGTCTAAGTTCTGGCGAACCTATTGTACCAAAGTCATCTGCGCTAAGTTCGCTAGCATATTCTATTTGCCTTAACGCTTGGGCTTGATTCTCAAGTGACTTTTTTATCTTTGTGTAAGCAGCAGCGCGTTTGGTGATAGGGATTGATACAGCCCCACCCATCGCACCGCCAAACAAAAATGCACCTGCTACATTTACTGCACTTTCAGTGCTAGTTTGCACAGCATCATATGGCTGTATTAAAGCCGCCTCAACACCTGCTTGAATTGCTGCTGTCCCTGCGCCGACCCTAAGTGCTGACCGCCCTATGCCCAATGTGGGGCCACCAAAAGGCAAGGCTAAGAAGTTAAGAGGATCAAACAGACCTGCGCCAAGCTGAGAGATAAATGAAGATTCGCCAAGCACTCTGCGTCTTTCAAGAGACTCATTTATACCACGTTTCATCTCAATCATATGCTCTGGACTAACAGCGCTGCGCAACTCCATCGCGTGTAAAGAATACTCGCCAAGGTCTTCTAGTGGATTATAACCTTCTTGCCTAACAGTTCCAAACCTGCGCCTGTTTTGAAACGCTTCATATGCAGGGTCATATGTATAGCCGAATGATGCAGACAAAGTATCTGAGAAAGAGGGTTGCCTGTAGTCTTGAGGGCTTAACTGGTCAAAGTTGCCATACCTAAAACTGTTTGGATTAACGACCATTACTTAAAAACCCCTTTAAGATAGCTTGAACTTCTTTTCTTATAATCCTCGCCATCATCTTCTCTGATCGTTACATTTTCATTTTCTATTTGGCTTCTAGGTATAGATGACAGACTTTCGCTATCTACCCTAAATGTACCGATCTTTCCTTTTATTTTTATTAAATATGTTTCGTTCGTTGGGTTGTTGTAGATAGTCATAGAAGGGCCAAGGTCTATAGGCTGTGGTTCTGGCGGCGCTTCTGCTTCTGGCGCATCGCCTGTTAGCTGTGCTTCTGTATTGTCCATGCTAGAGAACTTACCAGTTAGCATCCTGTTCACATCTTTTATTGGCACTACGCCTTGACCAGACAGAAGCATGAAAAGCTGAGTCGCTTTAGCAAACTCTTCATTGACCTTCAGCTTTGAAGAAGATGGCCCTAGAGCCTTATTGTTGCTTATATCATAATGATTTTGCATTGCTTCATAAAGAGCAGCAAATTCAGGTGTTGGTGTAACGCCAACTAAATCTTGCTCATTGCTGTCAGTAAGATTAGCAAACACTTCTCTTTGCTCATCGGTTAAACTACTAAAGACATTTATATCAATAGTGTCTTTTATTTCTGATATTTTTTCTTTTAGCTGAACGCTGCGGGCAGGGTATAATTCCCTAGCTTCTTCCATCCGAGACATTTCTTCGGCTCTAGTAACAGCCGCTTCTTCTTGGTAAGATTCCAAAGCCCTTATATTTTTCAAATACTTTTCTTCTTTGGTGGAAATAAAAGCAGGGACAATAAATGTCTCAGTGATGTTGTCACCGTCATAACCTCTGTATGTCATTACATCAACAGAGTGTTCATACAGAGAAAACTCTCCATCATCCCCTTTAACCATAACGCCGTATGTCATGCCTGTGTCTAGGTTTTGCCCAACTGGTCTAAGCTTAAACTCTTTAGTCGCCCAACCAAAATCTTTATCCATTAAGTGCAAATCTTTTCTTACTGCATTAAGAAACATTTCCTGCACTTTAGGATCGCTGCTTAATGTAGCAGAGAGAGGGTATATTGTTTTCGTTTCACCAAACTCAGGCAAAACATTTTTGTCTTCAACATAAAGTGCTTCTGCTTTCTGCGTTACATAATCTTTTAAAGGCATGTCTATTTTGTTTGCGCCACCGCGATCAGCGAACCAAGCAAAGACAGATGCCTCCAACATTTCTGTCATCTTTGTATTTCTTATAGCAGCGCTTATTGGAGTATTTTCATCTGGGCCAGTTAAGGATTGAAGGTACTGTAGAGGTGTTGCAGTCTGATTTTTTGTAGCTGTACCTCCTGTTTCTTCAGCAGCATATTGAGCCAACTGAGAACCCATTACTGTAGCAAAGCCCTCGCCTCGTACGGTCTCTTTATAAAAGTCAGCAAACTGCTTAAACTGCGCCTCATTAATTGGTGTATCTGATTGCTGTTGATATGAAGACATTAAGTCCCAAAATGCTTTAGTATTTGCATCTAAAGCAGAGTGACTATTAGAAAGGCTTTCTATTCCGTTTCTGTCAATTTGAGTAGACGTATTAGCATAGAGAGACAGCAATCTATTCATCATCCCTGTTGGGACATTGCCATTTGCGGCTTGGTCAAGGAGGCTAACAAATGACTGTGGAAGAACAACTTGGCCTACGGCTTTAAAGCCTTGATCTTGTTCGCTAGAAGAAACTGTATAGAAATCATCCTTTAGCTTAAGAACGGTATCTATATGCTCTCTATTATCCTTGTCAGAAGCATCAGCCATTCCACGACCAATATCAGAGTTCAACTTATCTATTTCGCTCAAAGCTGTTCTGTTTTCTAAATCTTTAATTTTAGCTTGAGACTTATTATTTGCTGCGGTTGTTAGCGTTGATTCATCGCCAAGTCTTCTAGCCTTGTCTAAAACATCACGAACATTTTCTGGCAGTGAAATGCTAGGCTTTATTCCTTTAGCATAAGCCGCCATAGCCTCTGCCATTTCTGCTGTTGCCGCAGAGTTTATAGCCAATCTTATATACGCTGTTGCCGCAGCATTATTAAGAGAAGCTTTCTGCCGTTCTATTACTTCCTTGTCTGCTTTAGAGCTTTCTATATTAGACATTGTTTCAGCGTAAGAAGTGTTTACACCATCAACGTCAGAACCTGTTCTTATTGTGCTGTCAATTGCTTCGTTTACATCTCTGTAAAGCTGAATCCCTGCATCATTTTTTATTTTATTTTCTTTAAAGGCCACTTCATCTTTAAAGCCTTCAAAAAAAGTAATCGCGCTTTTCTTGAGACCAAGACCAGTTTTGTTATCTAAAAGCACTAAATCTTCTAAATCGTCGCGTAGGTTATTTGGTATCCCTTTAAGACCTTGTGCGTTTGGGTTATTCAAAAACTGAATAACATTAACAATCTCTTCTTTGCTTGTTAGCTGACTAACAATATGTCGCTGAATCCCATCAGCTACACCATTAACCCTTTTTGTAACGCCTAACATAAGATCGCTTGATTCACTGTTAGACATACCTGCAATAACCGCCCCTTGCTGTGCAGTTACAGAATCTTTATAAGCTTTAACAACTTCATCAACCAGACTGCTAGGGTCAGCGCCACTTGCTGTAGCGTCTGCGCTTTTCATAATATTAGAATTAGAGTTTTTGCCAGAGTTTGCAGCAACACGCGCTTCCTGAATAGACTTAGTAACTTTGATCGAAGAAGCGCCAACGGCATCCCCCATGTACTCATTGGCATATTGCGTAAACTGCTCGAAGGTTGATGGGTCAGAAAGAACATCTTGAAAGTCTTTTCCAAGAGCATTTTTTATTTCTTCTGAAAGACCGCCTAAGTTCCCCATATCAACGGCTGACTGGATTTCTAGCAACTCCATGTGAGTAAAATTGCCAGTCTCAATAACACTTCTTAGAGTGCCACGCGCTATTGCAACATTGTCAAACTTAGAATTTAGCTTTGTTGAGCTAGCAGTTACTAGCTGAGAGTTAGCCATATTCTGATCGTCAACAGCGCCTTGCTTAAGGATAAGCTGAATTTGCTCAGTGTTGCCTGTTCTTGCAGCAATCTCTAATGCAGCCTGTCTTTCTTGTATTCTTAAATTATAAGCATCAACCTGCTCTGCTCTCTCTCTAGTTAAAGCCTTTAAGCTAAGATTGTGGGCATACCCCTGCTTTACAGCCTGACCAACTCTTACAATCTCATTGCTAAACACTGTGCTTGTTTCAGTGTTTGCCATTTGCGCAATGTATTCTGATGCTGCTTTGTTAAACCCAGAAGGGCTAAGATCGTACTTAAGTGCAAGCTCTTTCATCTTGCCATCAATTTGAGTTCCTAACTCTTGCTCAAATCTTGTAAGCAATACGTTTTGGTAAGCCTGTTGAGCAACACGACCTAAGCCTTTTGGCCCTTCGTGAACTTCTGGCAATCCTGTGGAGGGGTCAAGTGCCATCACCTGCTCACCAGACAAAGCATTAGCTAAATCAATGCCACGTTTTTCAGCATCTTGAACTGCTCTTTTATAAGCAACCGCTTCGGCCTTTGCTGCGTTTCGCGCTATTGCCTCGCCAGTAATTTGACCTGCGGAAGATGATCGCGCAACGCCAATGGGCGAGATTCTAAACTCACGCTTTTCTCTAATCATTGCCATTGCTTATTTTCCTATTTCTTGTAATCGCCATAATCAGCAATGCCTTTGCCGATTGTAGTAAACGCGGAGATTGTTGCAGCTTGTTGCCTAGCTCTGCCCTCAACCCTTACTGTTGTTGCTTGTTGCCTTAACTTCATAGCCTCGAACATTCCCATAAGATCAGACGTTCTAATGTCTTTGCCCAAGGTTTCTTTTTGCGCCCCAAGAAAAGCTTCAACAGATCGGCTAGATACATCCCTTCCGCTAGCATAAACGGCTGCAATATTAGCAGAAGTATTTCTGTCGTAAGCCTCTCGTCTAGCAGCATGGCGCTGTCGAGTCTCTATCTCACTTCTTACTTTATCGGTTTCTATATTAAAGGCATCTAGGTCAGCAGACTTTTTTGCTGCCGCACCTGCTTGCATTTCACCCATCGCGCCAATGATGGAAAAGATTAAAGGGAGTGCCATTAGATTATTAGCTCCGCTATTAGCCCATTGATCTGCATATCAAGGGGGTGATCCTGCTCAATAGTTACCTGTGGGTTTCGATTGTAACCTAGCAACCTAAATTCTTTTTTGCCAGTAAATCCGCTTGTTGTAACAAGTGGCCTACTGTTTATCTTAGCCGATCTAGTGTTTTTCATATCTACAACCACATTGGTTATGCCGCGAATCTCGCCTGTGGTTGGGCCATTACCTGCTGAAACATCAATTGGATTTGTTACAAGCTTGGCTGTAAACTTTTTACCAGTGTAGATATGTGTGTATCCATGACCTGCGTAAGCTGTTAGATCAACCTCATCGTTGCTGTTGACAGTAAACTGACCAAGTGATGACAGCGTTGTCCCATCTGTAGCAATGACATCTACAACATCGTTCTGGCTGTAGAGGGCGCTTACATCAACTTTGTTTGAAGATATTGCCCCATAGATATAGAAGTCTAAGCCAATGTCGCCTCTAAACTCACACAGTTGCAGTTTGTTTTCTGAATCGTAAGCATTAACAAAGAGTCTGTCTTCTATTGCACAGACAGAACCAAAGCGCCCATTTGTTGTTACCCTAGACCATGATGCCCTCTTCTCTGCCCTGTTAGAAGAAAACAGAGTCATATCACCATCACCAAGAGTCAAGGCTGCGTAGGAATCTGGCAAGCCAAACCCACTATGCACAACGGCTAGATAGGTTGGAGCATTGATTAAATGAGAGGCAATCGTAGAAACAGATGTCGCAGTATAGGCTTCTTCTGTGTCAGTGTAGATATACTCCCGAATAATCCTACCATTATTCTGCACAAAGATTGTTGCGCCGTCTATCGACATAGGCTCAACGTGTTCGACCCCATATGGTGTCTGCTTTCGTATCTGAGCATTGGTTGGTGTAATTGCTTGGTTCAAGTAGGTCGGGATGTAAAGCTCATTAGATGCAGTGAAGACCTGCAAGTCTCTGTTTGAAACAAGATACCTTATTTCATTAACGTCACCTGTTGCAGCGACCATAGAAATAGAATCTGTATCTGCCGCATCGCCTACATCAAAGTTGAAGAACTCACCAAGCTGAGACATCCAAATGTTATCTGGCTCTGCTATTGTACCCCCAAAGCAAAGACGGTTCTCATGGAACTCCACTGCCGCAGGATAGCCCCTCTTAGCTGACCAAGACTGTTCGTCCCAATCTGCTGTTGGCGCATGGGTAGTAACTTTTACAAAGCCACCACCGTCTTCTGCGCTTGATGCACTACCTCCTGCAGTTATGGTGTATGTGTTCTCGTCGATGATTGTTCCAACGGTTCGGCTACCATTTAGATTTCCTGCATTAATGCCGCCTGTAGCAGAGGCTTCTGATATGGTGATTGCTTCGCCGCCACCAAAGCCATGCGCAATATGAGTTACCTCTACTGTGGTGCTGCCATCAATTGACCTCAATGGGTTTAGAACAGAAAGCCTAACCTTTAGCGAATCAACAACATTGCCTGTTGCCTGAGTCGCAGACTGCACACTTGTTATATCAATCTCATTGCCGCCATAGCGAACAGTTGTTCCAACATGAAGTGAGTTAGGATAGTTGCCACCACTCTGAGAGCCAGTTGTGTCCCAATAAGACGCACTTGTTGTAAGCGTTATTCCGTTGCCACTTGTAGCTGATGGGTCAAGTGTAACGCCGTGAGCTTGGAACTTAGAATAAGGCTGATATGTTTTCTTGTTATCGGCCCTTTGATCGAAGCTGTAGGTTGATACCTCAAAGCTTGTTAGGCTTGTGCGGGTTAGCATCCTTGGCGCAAAGAGAGGATGCGAGATAAACATTACATCGCCATACTGCGCTGTAGTGTATTCTTTTAGATAATCTTGATCGAAAGGAAGTGCAGCGCTGCTTGTATCTGCTGTAATCGTTGCAACAAGAGAAACCGTATCCGAGCCATTTATTAGTCGAAAACATCTTACTTTCTGGTGTTCTATCGAAATGATGTATTCTTCGTTTTCATCAAATACAAACGGATAAAGGTGAGATTGCTCTGGATTGCTTGAGCTATAGGTAATGCTGTAATCGTAGATGTGCTTCATGCCATAGCGTTTTTTAACAGACCCTTCTGCCATAACCACCATGTTCTCAAGTCTTTGTGCTGATGCAGTATAGACAGCCGTATCAGTCCTCATAATGAGGGAATCACTTACTTCACCATACTGAAAGCTGCTAACTGGTACTCTGATCTTCTGCATTAGCTGCGCCTTTCAGCAATGAACCTCGAAGTGTTTAGCTTGCGTGTTGTTTGTTGCTGTGAGTCAAGCCTACGCGCCTTGATAAGCTGACGCTCTGCCCTGTTTTCCATTGCAGTGCCAAGCTGTGCATCCCTTGCTAAAGATATTGCAAATACGCTAGCAACAGCAAACTCAACGGCAAGAGTAAAGTAAGGAGGCCAATTGACTTCTTCTGCTCTAAAGATGTAATCCGCAATAACTTCATCTGTAGATACAGCATCGCAGTAAACTTTATCGCCATATGTATCATACTCAATTGCCTGTTCCTCTACAGTAATTGCATTGAGCATCAATGTGCCAGATGGCATTTGATATGCAGCATCCCAACGTCCTGTTGGGGCTGTTGATAATCTGTTAAGAACCGCCTGATTAGTCGCAAATCTCCATCGTGTGTTTGTCAGAGAAGACCGCGCTATATCTTCATAGATCGCATCTGCGACAGAAGACTCAGCAGTCCCATCCGTAAATGATTGAATCGCATCACCGCCTATAAGCAATGATGCGCGTGAACAAATCTTAATCGCTGTGTTTGCATAATCTGGCATGGCAGTATGGGGGCCGAAGCCCCCATCCCTTTATTAATCGCCGTCTGTTTCAACAACGGCTGTGCCGTCTGAAACATCGACTACAGTGCCAGTGTTCGAGAGAACATTAACAAAGTTGGTTGTTGGGACATTGGTGTCACAAACAATAATTAGGTCACGAACAGCTAGCATATTTGCTGCGCTGTTAAAGTAACCTGCGGAGTTTACAGTCGCAATTGCGTCTGCGCTTGTATACATCCACAAACTTCCGTTTGAGTCACCACCAATTCGAGCTAGTCCACTTGCTGCATAAGCCATGTTTTACTCTCCTTAGTTATTGTCGAGGACTTCATAGACGCCATCATCATCAATAACGACAGCCCCCATTGACATCATCGAGGTTGCGAGGTGTGAGACTTTTTCTGCAACATAGTTGACCTCAGTTTGAACATCAGAGTTGATGCCAAGGCCAACAGCGTTTGTGTGGTAAGCAAAGTTTTTGCCACCTGCAACCGCAGACGTTGAGAAGATTTTAAAGCCCAAGAACTCTTTCATGGTGATGCCACCTGCGAAGGGCAGGTTTTGATCGCCAACGAAATCAGAAGATGCAAACTCTGTGATGTTATACAGATCAGCAAATCCCGCAGGAGACATCGCCAAGAAGCGTTGTCCGTCCTCTGGCATGTCAGCGTTGCCAACAGTCTCAAAGAGAGAAAGCAGGTCAGCCTTTGCCAAAGCAGAGCCAGTGTTGTGGATTTGAGTTGAGTTAGCACCTGCGTCGAGAGCAGTTGTTAGAATCTCATCTGTCTTACGACCAAGCGCAGCAGCAGCAGATTGAGCTACAGCTTGACGCTCGTTGATGTTGATTTTCAACTCGTCTAGTTTATCAATGTACTCTGGTGCATAGTAGTCAGCCATAGTGACTTCGACGTTTGTATGCGCCAATTCCATTGGGGTTACGTTGCCGTTACGAGATTTCGTATTGGCTGTGCCTTTTCCGATTACTTGGAAACGAGCAGTTGAACCAGTCACATTCGTAGAGCGAACAGTGTTCCGTAGTTTAGAACCCATACGCTGATACGCCATGTGAACTTCGGTTTCAAACTGCTTGATAAAGGCTTGGTCAATTGTATTAGCCATTTTCACAGTCCTAATTGAAGTTACGGTTTACAACGGGTGTCCACTCTCGCACTTCAATAAGGGTATCCTTTCGGGCCTTTCAGTGCATTATGGGCCGTAATGAGCTATCGTAAACATTTTTTTTCACAGGATTGCAACGCACAAATTCAACATACTTGTTTTTACCTGACTCACTAATGCCTACTGGCTCAAAGCCCAACCAAGTTGCCCACTGAACCATTGAGTCGTACTCAGCAAGTATTGTCATGGTCATCCCTTCTTGGGTCTGGTCAAAGAAATTAACAAGCATCTTTGACCCACGCGCAAGCAGGGTAAAGTTTTCTTTGATCTTATCTGAAAACATACAGAACATTTGCGGATATTGCTGATCGTCAGAATAAAACAGACCGCCAACAGCTATAAAGCTCTCACCTTCTGCTCTAACAAGATAGCACTCGGATGTTTCATACATCTCAATAATAGCTTGCTCTAGGTCTGTATGCCCAAGCAGAGCAAGCTCATGTTTGTTTTCGTCGCTCAAGTTGTTAACGACTTCATCAAGTTGACCTAACGTAAAGGGGGTCATGTAATAACGCCCCCTTTTTAGAATCTTAACCTCTGTAGAGTGCTTGGAATCCTTCGGTAACTTGCTTGATGAAGTGAGGGTCGCGGTCTTTATAGTACCTTGGGTCATTCATCATCTCCCTTAGATCGGCCTCACTTTGCCCTGCGCTCGGCTGTGTTTCTGCCGTAAACGATCCATCCTTCATTGCTTCCATCACAGCTTCAAGGGCAAGGATTCCTTCGTGGCTTTCGCACATACGCTCTACCGCAGGAATTGCTTGCTCTGGAAAGAACTTGTTTGCAAACATAGATGCAGCTTGTATCCGATCATTTGCATTGTCCCCAAGCTTTGCTGCTTCTGCATCAAGGTCAGGCTCTTGACCGCCAATAGCCTGAGCATACATCTCAATGCCTTTGTTGAACTCTTCTTGAGAAAAGCCATTCTCATATGAATGATCGGCCCACCACTTCAGCAATTCATTATCAACCGCCATCTCTTCGTTCACAATGTCTGGCAGTTGGTAGTCGCCTGACGATTCTGGCCTTTCACTAAAGGCTTCGGTTTGGATTTCCTCAATTATTTTAGAGCGGATGTCCTCTTCTTTTGTGCCAAGCTTTGACTCTAGCTCCTTATATGCTTTAGCTAAGTCTTCGCCTGTGTTGTATTTTTCGGGCAACCACTCAGGTCGTTGTGGCTGACTGTCCTCTGCTACAACAAAATCACGCTCTTCTGTTGGCGCTTCTGTAGCTGCTTCGGCTGTTGCTTCGGCTACTGTCTCGTTCATTTGTTCTTACTCCTGTGCGAATGTGAGATGCGTTGCTCAATGAGGCCAACGATATATCGCTGCCCTTCTATATGTCGCAACTCTTCTGTAGTCACATTAGGCCCATTAACCATTTCAATAGTAATGGATCGCAGATACCGCAAAACTTCTTGTCCTGTCGGTGAACTAAATATATGGGCAATGTTGTGGCTGACTTCTATATCTTTGTTAGAAGGCCTCTGTATTCCGTCGATCCCAATATTAACCTTGTTCGGCAACCATCTGTCCCTGCTGTTGTTGTTGCGCCATTTGCTGCGCTAATGCAGCTATTTGTTTACGCTGTTCTTCATCACGAATCAAGCTCTCTGGCACACCAAACTTTTTGGACAGGTGAATTGCGGTCTGTTCGCCATCAATTAGAAGCTGCAACATCTCAGGGCCAAACGTCCCACCAACCAGTTCTAGGAATCTTGCTACGCTAGAAATGTCTTGATTTGATTGTGCTTGGGCCAATGGGGATACAGAGCGAACCTTAACCTCTCTACCATTAACTGTTGGCACTTCAATGCGTCCCTGTTTCTTAAGAATATAGATTACACGCTGCAATACTGGCTGAACTAGCTCTGCTTGCAGTCTGCCAAAAGCTGCGCCCATTCTGCGAGACAAATCTGCCATACGCTCTGCAACCTCTGTTGCAGTTGCAGGTGTGGTGTCAGGCTTGCCAAGCATATCATTGTACAGTGCAGTCTTGATGTTATGGCGCATATCGCTAAGAACAAGCTGCGCTACATCGAACTTACCTGCGGCTTGGATCGGTTGAAGGCCAGTTGACCCCATAGCTTTCGGTATGATTGTGCCGGGAACTAAATTTATCGTGTCAGGGTTGATTACACCGTCATCCTCCATCTGATATATGCCAGAAATCGACATTTGAGCGTTCTCAAGTATCAACTGGATGGTGAGGTTAGTGGTCTTAATGGAAGACAGCGCATTGATTAGCGGCCCTCGCCCATAAATCTCACCTGCGCACTTAGACCAACGGAAGCAAATAAACGGATTGGAGCCAAGTCCCTTCATCTCATTGGTATATAGACAGGTGTTTGTTGTCAGGCAGATTGCATATTGAAGGAAAGCATCTTCGTTCTTCTTGGAGTAATCTCTGCAAACAACCTCAAGAACGGTTGTTTCCCGATTGGCCCCCATCATTGCTTGCACCTTCGGACTAAACTTTCCTTTGGGGTACATAATCGGAAGATGATCGAACTTAACCTTCTTGCGCTCACGATAAACGTGGTCGATCTTATCATCAGGGCCAGTGTCTAGCACCACATGAGGTAGCGGTATCGCTGAGAAGTTTACTGGATTTACTGCGTCACCTTCTTCAACGCAGAGAACGCCAGTCCCAACCGCCAAGTCCATGAAGGATTCATGCACCTCTTGGCTAAAGTTTGAGTTCTGCAAAACCTCAAAAACATATTCGGTGACTTCATCTAGCTCATTATCAATAGCTTCTCTTTGATCTGGCGGCACTTCACTACCAGACATCAAGTCAGCCCATCGTGCAAAGTTGGGAACTAAGCCCGACTGCAAACGGCTAGCAAATTCTTGAACTCCAACTACAGCAGTCTCGTCAAAGATTTTGTCATCTCTACGCTGACCTGCTTCTTCATAATAGAATGACTCTCGTTGAGGCAGCGCATATTCATAGCACTCTTCAAAAAGAGAAACCCAGTTCTCACGAAAAGCTTTAGCTTTGTTGTACTTTTCGATGTACTGCTTTGCAATTGGATCGTCAGCCATTAGCCAAACCTACCTAAAAATCCTTGACCACCTGCTCTCATAAGTGATCTACGACCTGCGCCACCACGCATACCACCTCGGCGTTCAGTCCTTGACTCAATCGCTTCGGTCACATCCTCACGTTTTTTCGCGGCTCTAGCTTGAATTTCTTCTTGCTTTGCTGTATCCGCTTCAACGCGCTCTTCGGCTGCTGCTTTATTCTCTTCTTCGGTTGGGCCACCACCACCAAAACACATAACAAACTCCTTTGTTTTTTACATTCGTAAACACAGAAACAAATAAATCACAATGCACGAACTACATTCTTGCCCAAAACCCCTGCTTCTTAGGGCGTGATTGCTTAGAAAAGACATCGAAG
>Ga0098037_1000460_pt1 | contig 21218 bp, 22 predicted proteins | sample 5_EtaG_FD_75050 | JGI IMG/M metagenome (GOLD analysis project Ga0098037, IMG submission 75050) | Marine viral communities from the Subarctic Pacific Ocean - 5_ETSP_OMZ_AT15132 metaG | ecosystem: Environmental > Aquatic > Marine > Oceanic | place: Pacific Ocean | collected 2015-01-08 | reverse complement strand
TTCTGGTGGGAACGGAGATGCCCTCACAAGAAAGACCTCCACCACTTTAATTATTTTGTATTTTTTTCGTTTTTGATGTTGACCGTAACGCGAATATGTAGGATACTATAATAATGATGAGAGAGAACACACATATGGAACATTTCGAGGACTTGTTATTCGAGTCCTGGGGATTTGAGCTGCTTGAGAAATTCAAGTCTAATGATGTTGAGTATACCCGTAAGTGGGATGGTGCTCCTAGTATCTTCTTCGGTAAGGACGAAGATGGATATTGGATTGCTCGGAAGGGTATCTTCAACAAGACCCCTCTGAAGTACTATACGAGATCAGACTTTGATGCTGATCCTAAGTTTCCTGAAGAGCTAAAGACTGCAATGTGGAACACTCTTGTGTATCTACAGAATGCATATATTGGACCATCCAACATTATGGTTCAAGGTGATCTGATGTTCTATGGATCTAATGATACATGGTCTGCTTCTGAGACAATCGGTGGACCAATCAGAGTGTTCCATCCTAATACTATCCGATATGAAACTACTGTTGTTCCTAGAGCTGCTATCGTTGGTGTTGTATGGCATACTGCATACATCGATGATGAAGTAACATACGGTGCTAGGATCAAAGAGATGTTCAGGATTACTGATGAGCTTTGGATGATCAATGCTCACGATGAAGTATCTGAACCTAAGGATATTGATCTTGCACTTCGTATTGTCAAGTCTGTTGTTGGTCGTTATTCTGATCTATCTGATGAAACAAAATCTCTATATAAGATGTGGAGAAATGCTCAGATCAAAGGTACGATTACAAAAGATGATAACATAACAGACTTTATGTTCAATCGTATGTTGAAAGATGTAAATTCTGTTAAAGATGCAGATAAGAAAGCTGAAAAGATTGAGAAGTATCGTTCGATTACAAACGAGCTAACTAATGTTATAACTCGTCTCAACAATGACTATGAGTTGATGATTGATGCGAAAGAAATGTTGTTGATGGAACTGAACAGACAGCCAACGTCTTTCAAGACGACAGTTGTATGTGCTGGTGGTATTTACAGACCAGTTGACCATGAGGGCTATGCAATGTATACTGATGGATATGCTGCAAAGCTAGTGAACCGAGAAGAGTTTTCTAAGAATAACTTCTCCGATGACATCTTGAAAGGATGGCAAAAATGAAAGCAATGTTGATAGTCGCGTTAATGGGGATGGCACAGCCACATCAGGTCGTGTATGACTCAATGGAGCAATGTATCGCTTCTAAAGCAGTTGTTGAAAAGCAACAAATGGTGGAAGGTGCAGCTTGTGTACCACATCAGAATATAGCAAAACAACTAGAAGATCCAATGAAGATAATTCTTGGATTCATGAAACAAGTCAAGCAACGACATAAGTGTGAAGATATGCAGAATATGATTCTGTTGAAAGAATGCATGAAGAAGCCAACTAAGTTCGGTCAAACAATGCATGATCCTAGTAAGCTACCAGAACGACCTTGGCCCGAAGGACAGAAGGTTCCTTGTCGTTGTGATATTCTAGCTATGCCATATGACTTATGCTTGAAAGGTATTGGTAGAGAAGAGTGCTTCAAAAAAGAAAAGCCTGAGCAATCATCTGAGGCACCTAAGGTTACACTTCCAGAAGTTGTAGATCCTAAGAACTTTCAATTCAAACGTGTAACAGAGGCACCTAAGACGGTTCCCTTTGTAGATCCAGATAAGAAGGTTGAATCAAAGCCTGCAACAAATTATTTCGAAAAGAAATGGAACTTATCTGAAGCACCTAAACAAGCTGCTCGAGCATATGAGGCCGTCAAGTCTAGGTGGAGTGATTATTCTGAAACGAAAAAGTGGAAATGGTAGAATACCGACCGCTAAATGAAGACCTAATAACCTCCGAGGTCTGCACCCAATGTGGTAGATGTTGTAAGACTACATGGTTGCAGCCTCGGTGGAATAATGCTCAACGTAATGGTCATCGAGTTGATAAGATACCATACTTGAAAGAAATGTTTAGTCAGAGTACAACTACGTTTGTTGAAGAGAGAGGTGATCAAGCTGCTGTTGTGACATGGTGTCCCAATCTAAAGCAGTCTGGTTTTTGCCCATCGAAAGATTGGGATGGACACAACACATATAAGTGTGGTATATACAAAAATAGACCTGATGTGTGTAGTGCATATAATTGTTTTACAGCTGCTAATGGTCAAAAGAGAAACCCAGAATATTTTGATTTTATTAAAGGATTGATTGAGAGGGTACATGGTACAGATCCATATCAAAGGCGGACGGAAGAGCCAGAGGAACAAGATAAGTGATGCTATCGTATTTGCTGCATATGAGTTATGTCATTGGCGTTTAGCTGATAACCTAGAGATCAATGTTGAACTAAAAAAGATTCATGGCACACCAGTAGGATTCTGTATGTGGGCCGATGACAATATCAAGCCAAGAGAGTTTGATATTGAGTTAGATAAAACACAAAATGATGAAGAGCTTCTTGTTACTGTAATGCATGAGATGGTACATGCAAGTCAGTATGCAAAGGGTCATTTACGTGAAAGGTTTATGCCACGTCACAGGGTTGACTGGATGGATGGCAATAAGGTTTACGACAATACTAAATACAAGGACTTGCCTTGGGAGCAGGAGGCTTACCAATTGCAAGAAGTATTGTATGAAAATTTTATTGAGAGGAGATGCTAATTGAACGTACCATCTGCTGCCCCTGAAGGAGCATCCAAACGAAGCGCCAAGGATGTAATGAAGAAGGCATCCACAAAAAATTTATTTAGACACTTTACAAACAAAACCCCAATGCTAGAAGAAGCCAGAGAGTATCTAGATTCAATTACTGGACCAGAAGGTGAATGGTTTGATACTGAGCACTGGGATCCAACAAACAAATATGCATTCCATCATGCATACTTTCCTAAAGAGATCATGTTCAAATGTCCTCTCTGCACGTTCATATATGAAAGGTTTGGTAACATCCAACCTTGGATCTTAGGTGTTGGTCCTAATGTTCAATTTGAACAGCATGTAGATCAATCTAAGGGTGCATCTATGAACATTGCTATCAGACCTCGTGGTCAAGTTATTACAACATTCAGACACTCTAATTATCATCGTAGATTCCAACAACAGATAGGTGGTATGGAATATTGTGATGAAGGTGGAGTTGTTCTACTCAACAATATGAAACCTCATAGTGTAATCAACTGGAGCAATGAACCATCGTTTACATTTACAATACCATGCGTATTGAAACGACCAGACTTTGATGATCTATTTGTAGATGGTGTGTATGAGTATCTTGCTAATGTAAAGGAAGATGGCACATACAGACCAGGGCAAGACTTAAACATGCCTTCAAATGATTCGTTGACTCCACAGCATTTAGAGATTATAATATTTAATAAAGTCTTGAAAATCTTAGTAGAGGAAGGTGGGTTTGTAATAGATGAACATTTTCGTAGTGGACAAAGATCCAAGAGTAGCAGCTAGGTCATTATGTGATCAGCATGTTGTCAAGATGCTTATTGAAAATTGTCAAATGCTTTCAGCAGTGTTGGATGTTACTTATTCTGATAAGCATCGTGGTGATGGTGGGGATCCTCACGTTACTCTCGGGTTGGCTAACTATCCAAAGTCTGTTAGGAAGCACCCTTGTACTTTGTGGCTGATGGAATCTATCAACAATGTTAAGTGGTTGATAGCACATCATAGAGAAATGCTTCTTGAGTATACGAGGCGGTATAAAAAAATGCATAAGTATGGTGGTACTCCAATGATCTATGAAGCTCAATTGAAGTACACTGATTTGCCTGCAGTGAAAAGGACACCGTTTGTTAATGCCAACACTAACTTCAAACATATTGAAGATACTGTTGAGGCATACAGGACTTGTTACAATCTTGAGAAGTCTAAGTTTGCCAGATACAAATATACTATGCCTCCAGCATGGTTTATGCCGCAGTAGCTCAGTTGGTAGAGCAGTTGATTTGTAATCATCAGGTCCCGAGTTCGAATCTTGGTTGCGGCACCATTTGGAGATAAGATTGAAAAGAATAGACGAAGACGAAGAAGCATGGGCAGCATTCCCACACCATAGATGGGTATTCAATAAATTAGATGTAGCCACCAGGTTAGATTACCATTGCGGCCCTGCCTGTGTTCCTGTTGAAAAGGATGGTATGTATATTGTAAGACCGATATACAACTTATATGGTATGAGTGTTGGAGCTAAGAAGCAATGGCTTCGAATACAAGATGCTGAAGATATAAAAAGCCACAGGTTTATACCGGCAGGACATTTCTGGTGTGAGTTCTTTGAGGGTACTCATTACTCTATTGACTACCGTTGGGTTGAGGATGGTAAGGGTGGCATACACAGTCACTGGGAACCATTCTGTACAACGATAGGAAAGAACCATCCAGACCAGATGTGGAAGTTTACACATTGGCAAACTATAGAGAATTTTCCTCATCTTTTACCAGCCTGGTTAGATAGTTTTAGCGACTGTGGTGTTATAAATATTGAGTGGAAGAGAAATGGATCTCCTGACAATCATGGTGGTTCAGCTCTAGATAATAGGATTATTGAGATCCATCTACGAACTGGCAATGATGTTGTTCACGAAGGTCCAGTAGGAACTGAAATGGTACCTGTCTGGCAAAGTGATGGCACACAATTTATAAAGAAATACGAAGCCAAGGGATGGGTCTACCATAACAACTATATCAACGGAGAGATATATCACGCAGATGGCCAGATCTCAGATCCAAGAGTTGGTTACTTAACGAGATGCAAATTGTAATCTTCACAGAGGTTAGTTACCCAGGTTTTGGTAGATATGCAGGAACATACAGAGTAGCCACAGAACTTAGAGACTCAGGATACACAGTCCAGGTCATTGAGTTCTTTACTCGTATGGACAAAGAACAACTACTCAAAGTCATTGATAAGTTTATTACAAAGGAAACCAAACTAGTTGGTTTTTCTTGTACATTCTTTTTGCCTAAAGCTATGGGCTGGGGTGGTAGATCAAAGATCAGAAAACTTATCAACACACAAAATGTTGAAGATGCATTAGACGAATCGACACCATCTCCTGGTAGTAGAGTAGCAACTGACCGTCACGTTGGTACTGAAGATAGAGAATCAGCCACTGCAACTGGTATATCCAATTTGTTGTTTGGTAGAGATGATATGTTTGAGATATTTGATCGTATCAGAGAAAGAGGCAATCCTCTTATGATGGTTGGCGGTGCCAGAGCTTATCTTGCAGAAGATCCTCCATTCAATGAATATATTGACTTTGTTTTAAGAGGCCAAGCTGATACATCTGTTGTAGCTTTGGCTGATCATATATTCTATAATGCTGATCTCAAAGTAGGATATCAAAAAGGTAAATGTAAGATCATTGAAGAGAAAGATTATCCAGTAGATGATTTTACTATATCAAGAATAAGATATAGTGATAGTGATATCATTATGCCAAAAGAAGTGTTGCCTTTAGAACTTGCTAGAGGTTGTATATTCAAATGTGCATTCTGCTCATACAATCTTATTGGCAAAAAAGTTTGGGAGTTTAACAGAAACCCAGACCTGGTTGCAAGAGACCTTCAAGAGATGTATGATAAGTATGGATCCACAGGCTTCATGGTGTGTGACGACACGTATAACGACTCTATAGACAAGGTAGAGAGGTTCCATAAGGCATTCACTAGCCTGAGCTTCCAACCCACCTTCTCAACGTATGCCCGGGCGGATATGATGGTGTCTAAGCCTGAGACAATGCCTTTATTATATGAGAGTGGTATGCGTAGTGTGTTCTTTGGTATCGAGACATTGAACCACCAAGCTGGTAAAGCTATTGGTAAAGGTATGGATCCTGAAAAGATAAAGGATGGGTTATTTAAAGCTAAAGCTACTCCTGGCTGGAATGAGATAGTAACAACATCTGGTTTCATTATTGGGCTTCCTTATGAGACAGAAGAGTCTATACATGAAACATATCAGTGGTTATTGAGAGATGATTGTCCTCTTGATTCATTCAGTCCTACAGCTCTTACAATCAGTCCTGATTCATCAATGGGATTGAATATGGCTAAATATGGTTACCAATGGGATGAGAATGGTAGCTGGTATAGTGAGTGGATGACAGAGCAACAAGCTAAAGACCTGGCAATGTATTATTCCAGACAGCTTGTGAAGAAGAAAAGAGCCAGGTTCCAGTTTACATTCTTTGGCAGGATGCAAAATATTGGATGGACATTACAAGACTTTGATAATGAAAGATTCACTAATGATGAAAGTGACAGACGTAAAGATGTTGTTCAATACAACTACTTAGAAAGACTTATGAATTTGTGAGGTTACATGGAAGTAGCAGAAGAAATTGTTCTTAGCAGTGCTAATGGTATATTACAAAAACAAGTTGAGCAATGGAACGATAAAGGATATTTTATTGTAAAGGGTGTCAATCTACCAGGAGAGGTTGATGCATTGAGATACGCCTCAAGGCAAGCTGAGGATATCAATGACGATAGATTCTTTGGTGAATATGATGGACGTGCAAGGACAGTATGGGCTCCACATTGGGAAGACTGGGGTAAGTGGTTAGAAAGCTATGCGAGGAACAATCCAGTACTTCCTGCAGTTAAGTATTTGATGGGTGGCCAGGTTTATATAAACCAATTGCACTTCAACTACAAATTAGCTAATGGTGGTGGAGCATTTGGATGGCATTCTGATTATACTGTATTCAAGTATCATGATAAGTGGCAGAATATGAATGGATTGAGTGTGTTCTACTTACTAGATGATATGAATGAGACTAACGGACAGTTTCATTTTGCACCAGGCAGTCACAAAGTTGATCTTCAGTTGCAGGAGGGATTTGATTTACCAGATAGCTTTACTCATGCAGAATATGGTGACAATCCTAGCCATGATAGAGGAAGCACGGCTTCCAATACATTCACTGCACCCAGTTATGTTGGAGGACCTGCAGATGGTCCTACATACCCAATTGAAAGAATAGAAGCCAATGCTGGGGATGCTTTAGTCTTTCATTCCAATGTGTGGCATATGAGTCCTAAGAATCTTTCGACGAAGGATCGACGTACTTTTTGCGTATGTTACAATCACATAGATAATAAAACGCAATGGCCTATCACAAATGACCGTAAGAAATGGATGACTCTTAAAGACTTCACTCCTATTTGATATAAATACATATACGTTCACCCATATAGGGCGGAAGTAGCGAAAGCGAAGGAACGCATCTTACTTTTAACAAAGGAGGGTGCTGTGAGATATGCAATCAACCAATATCTAAAAAAAGAACGTACAAAAAAAAGCCACATAGCTTTATTGAAAACTCGAGGTAATATATTATGTCATCAGAACAGCAAGGTGGGATCAAACCTGAAATATTTCCTGACCACGTTGAGCTTGAATTTACCTTTACTGAAAACGAGCTATCGTTCAGGGATGCTTTTCTCGAGACGTTAATTGACATTGCCAGCAAGACCACAAAAGAGTTAGTAATTTGCTTTAGTGGTGGAGCAGACTCACAATTAGTAAAGTGGGGTTTCGATTATCTCGAAATCCCACACAGAGTCATGCATCAAAGATATCTACTAGATGGTGCTTATCTAAACTGGCAAGAAGCTGGTATAGTTCCACCAGAGACAGAGTTTGTAGATATAGATGTAAAGAAGTATCAGAAGTCAAAATACTTTCAAGATAGATTTGTAAAAGAGTTTCCAACTAGTGTACACTCATCTATTCAGTGTGATCTAGACAATAAGTTTGATCCTAATGAAGTATTCTTAGTTAGTTGTTCATCACCATACAACATATACAAATTTGGTTGGAGAGAAGACAAGAGATGGTCATTTGCTCCATCTAATCTATGGAAGACAATTGGATTCAGAGAGTATGATTACACTGGTGTGTTCTATGATAATCCATCAGTGTGTTATGCATTGTTTGATGATCTATACAAACAACAAGTAAGAGAGTTGGAAACAGGTAAGTGGGAATACTGGTATAAACATACATTCTTTGAACACCACTTTCCAGAAGTAGCTGACAAGATCAAGCAGAAACTTAACAACGACAGGTTTCCATATTTTTCAGATCTAGTATATGATAGAACAAGAGGTATATATCAATATGATATAAATGATACGAGGCACTTATATGATTGTTATCCTCAAAGGTCATTTATTGGTGTTGAGATGGAAGAGTTTTTTGAACGTATTGAAAAGGGAACTACGGTTATGAAGTTCAGTAGAGAATGGTGCAGGCTGGGAGATGAAATAGTTGTTGATACTCCAATCATCGAATGACAATACTATTCAAATACCCTATAGGAAAAAACAGAGGGTTGGAATACTCTTATCAGGGGGTATGGACTCGGGGCTTTTACTTAACTTGCTTGATATTGCTTGCGACGATTGCACTTTTGTAATCTTTACAATGGACAAGCCTGATGGCAGTCTAAAGTACTCTGCAGATATCATACAAAAGAGCAACTTGAGAAACAAATGGGAACAACACACAGTCAAAGGCGGGAAGGAAAATGAGATTGCTTCACTGGGTATTACAGGTAAAACTGCTTTTAGACACATACTTGATGACTACATCGACGGCTTGGATGTATTGTACAGCGGCAATACTTCTAATCCTCCTCAGCCTCTTATGTCAACTACAGCAGCCCCAGATAGGTCAGTAGCTAACAAAGCAGTGGAAAAGTATGACAAGTTTGAGATACCATTTATTGAATTGAACAAAGCTGAAACTATTGATATGGTAAGGAGACTTGACATAGAGTGGTTATTTGAAGCCTCTCATACGTGTACAGAGTTTGATGAAGGCAGATGTTACCTACAAACAGAAACAATACATTGCTGGCAGTGTACGGAAAGACAATGGGGCTTCACAGAAAACAATATGGTAGATCCCAGTACAAATTAGTTGACTAAATAACACGTTAGTAGTATTATACAATTATAATTGCTTGATAAGGAGTATATGATGGCAAAAGACGATACAGATATGAGTCATATCGATCAGAAGCTATTTAAGATGGCTGCAATGATTGATACAACAATCAGATATAACTGTGATGGTATTGAGCTCGATGAGTTTGAGCAAAACTATCTAAATGTTTGGTTGAAGAAAGAACGAGATCCTTTGATTGTCGTTATTCTAGCAACACTTACTGGTGCTAGAGATCCTAATGCAGACGTTGATGGCGAAGGCGAGGTACAAGAAGCAGATGCGGCATGAGAGTCCTAGGCTTCAGTGAAGGATTTCATGATGCCGCTGTAACTGTTTTAGATGGAAGCGAGATACTTTTTGCTGGTCACAGTGAAAGGTTCTCCAAAGTGAAGAATGACAAATACGTTTGTCAGGAGTTGAAAGATTATGTCGAAAAGTACAATGCTGATACAATTGCTTTCTACGAACGGCCATTTATCAAACGGACCCGTCAAGCGTATGCGGGGCAATGGAAGTCAGCTTTTAAAGCACGTCATCTTAACTATAAGTACGATCATTGCTTTAATCATCATTTATCTCATGCTGCTGCCGCATTCCAATGTTCTGGATTCAGTAATGCAAATGCGCTTGTAGTAGATGCTATAGGTGAGTGGGATACTGTTAGTGTATGGTATTGTGAATATATCAATGAGAAAGCCGTATACAAAAAGATAAAATCTATGAGGTATCCCACTTCTATAGGTTTGTTCTATTCTGCTGTGACAGCTAGAGTAGGTCTCAAGCCTATGGAGGATGAATACATTACTATGGGCATGGCAGCATATGGTAAATTTAATAAAGTACTGTATGAAGAACTCAGACAGCTAATGTTGAAGAAGAATCTTCACAGAGGAATGAATGGTCTTCTATCACAATATGATGATGTTGATATAGCATTCAATGCACAAAAGCTGGTAGAGAATATACTAAAAACATTTGTAAACAAATTAGATCCTAACCTTCCTATGGTATATGGAGGAGGTGTTGCTCTTAACAGTGTTGCAAATGGATTGGTATTGAGAAACAAGCAACACTATGTGTTTCCTAATCCTGGTGATGCTGGTTCTTCATTAGGTGCAGCTGCATTGGTCCATAGAAAGAAGATAAATTATCCTCATTCATTTCTTGGTTATGAATTAAAAATGTTGAAGCTCGATCAAATACAACATGTTGTTGATGTGTTAGAGAAAGGGGAGCCAGTTGGTGTTGCAGCAGGCAAAGCAGAATTTGGACCTAGAGCTCTAGGTAATAGAAGTTTGTTATGTGATCCAAGAACAGCAGAGAATAAAGATAGAGTTAATGATATAAAGAAACGTCAAAAGTTCAGGCCGTTTGCTCCATCTATATTATCTGAACATGCTGATAATTATTTTAGAACATTCAGACAACATGACTACAGCTATATGCAGAATGTAGTGAAAGCAAGAGATAAGTCGTTTCTAGCTACTATGCATGAGGATGGTTCTGCTAGAGTACATACTGTAGACAGGTCTACTTGGTCTCATTCACCATTGAGACACATACTTGAAGTATGGTATGAAAGAACTGGGTGTCCTACATTATTGAACACAAGTTTAAACATCAAGGGTCAACCTATGGTCAATGATAGTGCTGATGCAAAAGCATTTGCAGACGAATATGGAGTAGAAGTAGTTTGCAATGGATGAACGTATTGGACTTATCAGAGATAAGTTAGCTGATCAAGTTAGTCCAACATTTTGTTTGGCTAAGTTTCATCACGTAACAATATATCTACAAACTGGTGAGACTCACAGTTGTTATCATCCACCACCACATCACATCCCGCTTAAAGAACTTGAGCGGGATGCTTCAGCTCTACATAACACTGAACAAAAGAAACAAGAACGTAAATTGATGCTCGAAGGTAAAAAACCTAAGGGCTGTCAGTATTGCTGGAATGTTGAATCTCTAGGTAAAGAATATGTCAGCGATCGACATGAACGTAATGCATCTATCCATAGAGATGAGAGAGTAGATGAAATAGTCAAACATGGCTACGATCATCATATAAATCCAGAGTACATTGAGATAAGTTTTGGTAATGAATGTCAGTTCAAATGTGGATACTGTCATCCAAAAGCAAGTAGTAGTTACTGGAAAGAGATAGAGAAGTTTGGTCCATATGATATGGTTGAAAACCATAGATTGGATATTGATTGGATCAAACTATTCAAACGAGAAGAAGATAACCCATATGTTGATGCTTGGTGGGAGTGGTGGCCTGAGGTAAGAAAGACTCTTAGTATATTGAGGATAACTGGTGGCGAGCCATTACTTCAGCAAAGTACTTGGAAGTTGTTTGAAAACATTTCTAAATATCCACTACCAGATCTTGAGATCAATACAAATAGTAATCTTGGTATGACCAATAGAATAGTCAAGAGATTATCCAAGTTTGTAAGAGAGTTTGAAGATGAAAATAAGATCAAAAGATTCAAACTATTCACTTCACTAGATACGTGGGGCTCAAGAGCTGAGTATATAAGAACTGGTCTTGATCTAAAAGTATGGGAAGAAAATTTTCATACATATCTAACGGAGACCAATGCCAACATTACATTTATGATGACGTTTAACATATTGACCGTCACCACATTCAAGAGTTTGTTAAAGAAAATATTAGAGTGGAGAGAACAGTACCCTGATGTGACAAATGGGGCAGGACAACTACATCGTGTTCGTTTTGATACACCATATCTAAAAGAACCATTACAGTATGATATGAACCTGTTACCCAAGAATCAGTTTATGCATTATATGAATGACTCTTTACAATTTATGAAAGATAATGTTAAAGAAGGCGATCCTAAAAAGTTTAGTGACCTTGAGTACTGGAAGTTTAAGAGAGTTGTTGATTACATGCAACTAACAAACTATTCCAATGAAAGAGTATTAGAAGGTCGTATTGATTTTTACAATTGGTTTAATGAACTTGACAGAAGACGGAATACAAATTTTTACAACACGTTCCCTGAAATGAAGGAGTTCATGGATCAATGTCAGTCGTTATCAGAAGCCCAAAGCAAAAAGAAGAACTCTTAAATGAACGTAAGAGCTTTTGCATATTGCCATGGGTTCACTTATATGCAGAACCAGATGGAACAGTGTTTCCATGTTGTACAGCAACACCTTTATGGGATGGTGAAATGGGCGAGCCTGGGACTAGGACTGATCCTTACTTTGCGCAATCTAATATAAAAGACAAGTCTATATTAGAGGCTTTGAACACTCCAAACTTCAACAAACTTAGACTAGAAATGTTGAATGGAGAAGAGTTACCAAGTACTTGTACAAGATGTAAGAGGTTTGAAGATGTAGGTAATGATAGCTATAGACATTATGGTAGAAGACACTTTGGTCAGTTTATAGATGCTATTGATAATACAAATGAAGATGGAAGTCTGAAAAAACTTGATCTAAAGTTCTTAAATGTTAGATTCAGCAATCATTGTAACATGGCATGTCTAACTTGTAATGCTCAATGGAGTACTTCTTGGTATGATAAGTCTCCTTGGTTATGGAAAGATCCAACTAGAACAAAACTTTTGGATCTTAATGACAACTCTAAGTATCCTATATGGGAAGAATTGGAACCTTATTTACACACTATAGAAAAGATATACTTTACTGGTGGTGAACCATTAATGATGCCAGTGCATTGGAAGATACTCAAGTACCTGGTTGATAATAATCTTGAAGAGAAAGTAGAGTTACAATACAATACCAATTTGAGTAAGTTGAAATTTGGTAAACAACATGCAATGGATTATTGGCCAAAGTTCAAGGAGATTGATCTTGGACTTAGTATTGATGGAGTTGAAAAAGATATAGAGATTATAAGATGGAATACAAAGTGGAATGATGTTATGGCTAACATTAGAGAGATAAAAAAGTATGATAATATACGTTATTCAATAGATACAGTTGTCAGTATCTTCAACATATACCACTTACCAAAAATGGTAACATACTTTGATAATGAAGACTTGTTGAAGTACAATACCAATACGGTTGCTAATATTGCTCATGAACCTGAGCCTTTGAGTCTCACATCTATACCTGCAGATATGAAACCAACTATAGAAACATTCTTAAAAACAGAATGGGAAAAGTTGCCTATGAAAATCAAAGCCAGATATATCAATGCAAACTGGCAAACGTGTATAGATTATATGTATGCTCGTGATACATATAAGCCTGGTAGGCTCTCTGAACATTTAAACAGCACGCTAGCGTTTGCAAAAGAAGCAATACTAGATCATATACCATTGTTGAAAATGATATACGAACGTGATGCTCCATTTGATAGATGGAACAAAGATATAGGAGAATCTGGTGGCTATAAAGAACCCATCTGATAACGAAAACTTTTGCATACTTCCATGGATGCATCTGTACGCAGAACCAAACGGTGATGTGTTTCCATGCTGTACGGCTGTACCATATCCAGGAATAGAAGAACTAAAAGGTAGTCTCAAAGATAATACATTAGCAGAAATATATCATTCTGATAAGTGGAATAAGCTCAGAAAAGATATGATGGAAGGCAAGAGAAATGATGCTTGTACAAGATGTTGGCAGTTTGATGATGCAGGAGGATCATCATACAGAAAACATAACAACAATCTATTCAAGAAGCATTACAATCTTGTAGATCTGACAGACGAAGATGGTAGTATAGAAGAGTTTCATTTCAAGTCTATAAACATAAGGTTTAGTATAGAATGTAACTTTGCATGTCTTACTTGTGGTCCTTCTTGGAGCACAGGTTGGAACAAATATATTATTGGACCAAAAGGTCCAAACCTTAAAATAGAAGACAACTCAAAAGAGTCTGTATGGGAACAGATCAAAGAACACTTACCAACTGTTGATGAGATATATTTTACTGGTGGTGAGCCATTAATGATGCCTGAACATTATAAGATTCTTGACTATCTAATACAACATGGTCTAACAGATATGACTCTTAGATACAACACCAATATGAGCAATCTTAACTTCTACAAATACAACGTAGTTGATAAGTGGAAGATGTTTAAGAAGGTTGAAGTAGGAGCAAGTATTGATGCATATGGTGAAAGAGCAGAGCTGATAAGACTTGGTACTAAGTGGCAACAAGTTGAGGATAATTTATTATCTCTCAAAGGTATTGACAACATTAACTTAGGTATCGATAGTGTTATAAGTATACTGAATGTTGATCATATTCCTAAGTTTCATATCTATCTTGAACACAGAGGAATTGTTGACGAAACAAGTATAATGTCGTACAATATAGCATTCAGCCCACCAGAATTCAATATACAAGCTATGCCAAGAAGTATAAAAGGGGAGATTGAACAATACCTAGAAATACACCTAGAGAACTACTCTGGACGGATGACCCATCCCAGATGGGGATTCCCTCAAATCATATCTTTTATGAAGGAGAAGGATACGTGGGATCGATCCAAGTTAGTTCACAATCTTCATTCAAGATTCAGACATGTATACAAGGAGATGACGGAGAACATTCCCATTATCAAACAGTGTCTACGACATGACTAAAGAGGCTTATCTCAACAACAAAACATTTTGTATGTTGCCATGGACTCATTTGCATATGTGGCCCAATGGTGAAACCTATCCTTGTTGTTTAGCAGATTCAAGAATGCCAATTGGAAGCTCTCATGATAATACCATACAAGAGTTATGGAACAATGATAAGATGAAAGCTATTAGAAATAATATGCTTGAAGGAAGAGAGAGTCTTGAATGTAGAAGATGTTATGAGCAAGAAAAATCAGGTATACAAACATTAAGAATGTCCAGCAATAAAGAGTTTGCTGATCACTGGTGGAAGGTAGAAGAAACAGAATCAGATGGAAGTGCAGGTATGGTGAATATGGCATACCTTGATATCCGTTTCTCAAACCTATGTAATCTAAGATGTCGTACTTGTGGACCTAACTTTAGTACAAGTTGGTACGATGATCATGTTAAGATGCATGGTGATCCAGGTATACCTCAACTACTCAAAGTTGGTAAAGATATGGATACGTTCTTCAAGGAACTTGAACCTATGTTACTTGATGTGGAGAAAGTATACTTTGCAGGCGGTGAAGCAATTATAACAGAAGAACATTATAGAGTATTAGACTATTGGTTGCATCACAAAATGACTGATGTTAAGTTAAGTTATACTACTAACTTTACTAACATGAGATTTAAGAAGAAGACTATCTTTGAATATTGGAATTCATTTGATACTGTAGAGGTGGCTGCTAGTTTAGATGGTAATCATGAACGAGGTGAGTATCTTAGAAAGAATCTAAAGTGGGATAGAGTTGTACAAAATAGAAAAGACATGATGGAACAATGTCCTAATGTTAGCTTTTGGATAACACCTACAGTTAGTATATTCAATGTATTCAATGTAGCTGAGTTTCATAAAGAGTGGGTTGATCTAGGATTGTTAGAACCAGAGAACTTTAGAATCAATCCGTTGTTAGATCCTGAGTTTTATAGAACACAATGCCTACCAAGAAAATGCAAAAAGATGGTAGAACAAAAGTATCTTGAATGGATCAAAGAGCTTAGACAATATGGTAGCAGAGTTGATAAAGTTATTAGTGACTATGAAAGTCTGATTCATTTTATGTGGGAAGAAGATAAGACTCATCATTTGACAGTATTCTTTGATAAGGTAATCCAGTTAGATAAACTGAGAGGTGAATCCTTTTTTGACACTTATTCTGAGTTTGCCAAGTTAAAAGAATATTATTTTAAAAATGATTTTTGGAAGAATCGTGGCTGAAACATTTTGCATATATCCATGGACAAATATTCATACAAATACTGATGGTAGATGTAAGCTATGTTGTAACATCTATACAGAAGATTATATAACAATTGATGATAAGTATGCTATTCTAGGTCATCAAGAGTTTGATGAAATATGGCATGGTAAGTATATGACAGATGTTAGAAAGGCAATGTTACAAGGTGAACGTATTGATGCATGCCACAGATGCTACGAGCATGAAGAGAAAGGATTGGAAAGTTCAAGACAATGGGCAAACAAAAACTTTCACACTGATAGTTTAGATCCAGTATTTGATCCAAATCTACTTGAACTAAGACTTGGTAATGTATGTAACTTAAAGTGTAGTGGATGCTGGGCTGTAAGTTCTGATCAATTATATAATGAAAGAAAAAGGATACTTGATAATGAGAAGGTTCCTCAATGGTTACAGAATGTATGGCGACATGAGTTGGACAGTGTTGATCAGTTTGATTATGATTGGTTCAATACACCAATGTTTGACAAATTCATTGATAGAGTGGCGCCTAATCTCAAAAGATTGTATCTTACGGGAGGAGAACCAACGCTCATCCAAAAAAACAGAGAGATCCTAGACAAGTTAGTAGAAGTTGGTAACAATGAGTGTTATGTTTGTTGGACTACCAATCTTACTAATTTTCCAGATGAGTTTTATGACAAATTAGAATTCTTTGATGAGTCAGAGATCCAGATGAGTATTGATGGATATGAAATGACTAACTCATATGTAAGATATCCAACCAATTGGAAATCAGTAGAAAAGAACTTTGCAAAGGCTCAGCAGTTAACTGAGAAGTGTATACTAAAAGTATACTTTGTATATCAAGCATGGAATGTATATGATGTAACAAAAGTTATAAGATGGATAGAACGTAATCAAAAACGTAGAGTAGACTTTGTTCCTATCTTTCTTGAAAGCCCAGATTACATTCACAGCTGTGTGTGGCCAGAAGAAATGAGAATAGACGTAGTAAAGAAACTACAAGCATTTGATACACAATATGAAGGTGCAATACGCAACATAATAAACTATACAAAAAATACAGATAAGTATAAAGGCGAGCTTATCAATAAAATGAGAACGTATATACACTTCCTTGATAAGTATAGGAAGTATAAATTTGAAGATGTATTTCCAGATATGGTTAAAGTGATATCTCATGCCCACCCTGACTAAAATTGTACCTGCCAAAGAAAAATGGTTGAGTATTGTTTGGCAAGTAAACGACTTTTGTAACTTTCGTTGCACATATTGTAATGAAGGAAACTGGGGTGGTAGGTTTAAACATGAGGATGATATTGATAAGATCCTCACAACATTAGACTACATCATAGATCTGTATCAGGATCGTGGTTATCGCTACTTTAAACTGTTTCTAAGTGGTGGTGAGCCTACTCTATGGCCAGGACTCATACCAACCATAGAACTGTTTAGAGAGCGTGTAGAGTTCCCTGGAAGCTGTGTTGGTATCAATACAAACCTATCAAGAGGTCTGAAATGGTGGCAAGAAAACTACACTTTGTTTGATGACATAGTAGCAAGCTATCATGCAGAATTTACAAAAGATGACAGATACTTTGAGAACTATAATTGGTTATGTACAAGAATAGCATATATGTGTGCCAGAGTAATGATGCATAAAGATAAGTGGGACCAATGTATTGCTATGACAGAGAGACTCAAAGAGTGTACAAACCACATTATTGACTATGTGCCAGTGTTAGATTCTCTCAGACCAGACACAGAAGAATATCATTATGATGAGGACTATCAGATTGAGTTTTTCAAATCTAATCCAGATGTAAAGACAACCAATTTTACTATATTCAAAGATCCAAATTATGCTTATGCAAATATGGTTGTTGATGGTGAAGAAATGCCAATAGAATCAAATATGATAATGCAAAATGGTTGGAACTTCTGGAAGGGTTGGGAGTGTAATATACAAGACAGTCTCCACATATATCCAGATGGAAGAATAAGACAAGCCAGTTGTGGTGTAGGACCAATAGTAGGTAATATAGCTGGCAAGTTTGACTCAAGTAATATCAAACCTATAATTTGTCCAAAGCATCATTGCCATTGTGCTGCTGATTTCAATATTGCAAAAGGTCCAATATAATGCATTGTTATTATGCTATGAACGGTTTGAGTATAAACAACTTTGGTAGAGTAAGACCGTGTTGTGTTGCAAAAACTTTTAAGTCTATATCAGGAGCTCCTGGTGTGATCAACTCTCATGACTTAGACTATATCAATACATGGCCAATCAAAATGGATAATGGTAAGTTTGGATTCCAACCACAGATCCAAGCAATGAAACACGTCAAAGAACTTCTCAATGATCCTGTTTTATGTCATCTAAGAGAGAAACTGAAGAAGAATAGAAGACCTGCTGAATGTGAAAGATGTTTTTATGTTGAGGACCAAGGTGGATACTCATATAGAATGGATGCAAATGAAACTCACAAACATCTTATACATGAAGATTCTATTCAAGAAAAAGATGGTGTGATGATCAATATGGAACACATATCATACTTAGATATAACTCTTGGTAATGTGTGTAATCTACAATGCAAGACATGCAATCCATGGAGTAGTCACAACTGGATAGAAGAAGCGCAAGTTATACCTCACCAAGAACACAAACCAGAATACATTCCTTACTTAAAGCAAGGTAGAGAACAGCCTTGGTATGTAAAAGCATTTAGAGAAAGATTCTTTGATCCTATACTTGGTCAAATAAGAACAATAAACTTTCTTGGTGGAGAACCATTGGTTGTAAAGGAACACTATGAGTGGTTGAAACATATCATAAACAAAGGATGGGCAAAGAATAAGACACTACAGTACACATCTAATGGAACTACGATACCTAATGCATTGATTGATCTTTGGGCACACTTTGAGCATGTAAATCTTGGTATAAGTGTTGATGCAGTGGGTGATAAGGCATACTATATAAGGCATCCTAGTAAATGGTCAGTGATTGAAAAAAACTTCGACAAACTAAGACAAAGGTGTAAAGAGGTTAAGCATATCAATGTGCAACTGCATACTACAGTCAGTATGCTTAACATCTTAGACATCGGCGAAGTGTATGAGTTTTCGAGGAATCAATATAAGAAATTTCACTATTTCGATAGAGAAGCCAGGGCTCCTCACGGTTATATTAACATACTTCCTCATATCAATATTGTTGACTTTCCTAGGTATTACCATATCCGCCATCTACCTATTGAGTTGAAACACCAAGCAGTTAAACAAATAGAGTTGACTTATAATCGAGTAAAGGGTACAATAGAAAATGATTGGGAACAAGATAATCTTAACAACCTAAATAACCTAGCAAAAATTATTATGGAAGACCGTGATCCTCATATGTGGGATCAATTCTTAGATGTGCAAAGAGCGTCAGATAAATTTAGAAAATTAAAAGGAAGCGATTACCTACCATGGATGAGTCAGTATGTCTGAAGTAGAATTTGATCACATATACGAAGCTAACAAATCTAGTTGGAAGGGATATGATAGTTACAATGGTGTGCTTATATCTCTTGGTTGTAGTCATACAGCTGGTAGTGAGACTCTAGGTGTTGGTGATAGCGATGAGCAAAGACAGTTATCTTACGGTGCCAAGATAGCAGAGAAGTGGAACTACCAACACTTAAACTATGCACAGTGTGGTGGTAGCAATCATAGAATATTTGATCAGTTCTGTACAATAATGAATGATATAGAAACTGGATATGGTTACTATGCTCCTATAAGAGAAGACTACAATTACTTCTTTCTGATAGGATGGACTAGTCTGAATAGACTCGATATGAGATACAAACAAGAAGATGAAAATGAGTGGAAACAAGCTGGTGATTATGGTGCACGAGCAGACAACAAATACATTCCAGCAACTGTTGGTACTAATCCACTTATGCTTAAAGACAAAGAGATACGTAAGGCATTTGATATGGCATATGTTTGGGCAGATGATGTAATTGCTGCTAACAGACTTGCATCCTACATTTATGCCATACAAGGTATGATGATTACATCTCCATACAAATATTATATGTTCAATGCAATAGAAAACTTTTATGATACACATACATCAAACCCTCCTAAGCCACATCAAGAGATTACGTTCCCTCCTTTTGTAGGCAATCAAAAGATTTACTACAACATTGATGAAAAATTTTATTACAAGCCTATGGACAAACACTTCAACTACTATAGATGGTGCACTGAGGTTAAAGGTCATTCACCAAAAAGCCAAACATATTGGCATCTTGGAGAACAAGCTCATATAGATTGGGCAGAACATATTTACCCGGAGATAATTAATGCTTATCCAGATTTGGAATAGTTTTATTGATTGGATAACATATCCATACATAAGATACAAAAGAAGAAAGAGACTTGCAGAGATCCGTAAACACGATCCATTTATCTATGAGGAATGAATGATGGCACTATATACTATTTACACCAGAGATCTATGTGGCTTTTGTGATGCAGCAAAGGCACTTATGGATTCATTGAGTCTTCCATACGAAGAACTTAATCTTGAATCACATCCACACCACAGAGATGAGTTACTTTCAAAAGTACCTCCTGGAACAACTACTGTTCCACAAATATTTGTTGGTAACCTACACATTGGTGGCTTTGATGACTTCAAAGTATATGTTGAGGAATCAGTACAGAGCGGAAGATAATTTATTATGGTAAAATTGACAATAATGGACAGTGGTCCAGAAAAAAATGAGTTGAATAAAAATGCTTGGGGTGGTACCGAGCTTATGCAAAATAGATTGTATAAGGAGATGCCAAAAGATCTGATTGATCAATTCCAAATTATTTGTTCAAGACCTCGTAAGCTAAAAGAAGATAAGAAGAAGATACTTTGGTGTCATGATCTAGCACAAGATCCTGAAGTTGAACATCTGAAAGATGGTGGTCATGAGAAGTATGACAAACTTGTGTTTGTATCTCATTGGCAATTTCAAGACTATATGTATCATCTTGGTATACCTCACTCATCAGGTTATGTTCTTCAAAATGCTATTGATCCAATTGAAGATCATGAAAAGCCAACAGATGAAATCAATCTCGTATACTTTTCAACACCACATAGAGGGTTGGATATATTGGTTCCTGTGTTTGAGGAGATGAGAAACAATCACTTTCAGAGTATAAAGAAACCAGTTAATCTACATGTATACTCTAGTTTCAAGTTGTATGGGTGGCCTGAGAGAGACAAGGAGCACAAAGCATTAATTGATAAGTGTAAGAACACAGAAGGTAT
>Ga0098037_1000457_pt1 | contig 21310 bp, 20 predicted proteins | sample 5_EtaG_FD_75050 | JGI IMG/M metagenome (GOLD analysis project Ga0098037, IMG submission 75050) | Marine viral communities from the Subarctic Pacific Ocean - 5_ETSP_OMZ_AT15132 metaG | ecosystem: Environmental > Aquatic > Marine > Oceanic | place: Pacific Ocean | collected 2015-01-08 | reverse complement strand
GATCGAACGTGCCTAGCTTTAGCCAAATGTGGGTATGACACTACTGGTCAGTATGTTATAGAGTTTGGGAAAATCATTCATTTAAATGACGATGCCACAAATAAGGCGGTCCCACGGACCTATCAAATCGTTGAGCAGATTCAGAAAGAATGTAAAAAGCACGGTGTTCTGCCAGAGAATCTAAGCGTTGATGCCACGGGTGCTGGAGCGCCTTTCTGTGATGTGCTTGCTGGAGAGTGGTCCAACAAATTTATGAGAATTTCTTTTGGCGGAAAGGCTAGTGATAAGCGTGTTAGCGCAAATAGCTCTAAAGTCGGGGCTGATTTGTATGTCAATCGTGTGTCAGAGCTATGGTTTGTGGGAAAAGAATTGATGCGAACCAAACAAATATTTGGGATTGAATCAGAACTAGCTCAAGAAATGACCTCAAGAAACTACGACATGGTGAAGAGCGGGAGTCTCCGCATGAAGATTGAATCTAAACCGGAGTTCAAAGCTCGCTTCGGAAGGAGTCCAGACCTCGCTGATGCGGCATTCCTTGCTCTCGATTGTGCTAGGCAACGACTTGGTTTAGTGGCGGTAGACCCACCAGACACACCAAATTCTGCAATGCCTCATCGGAGGACTACTATAAAAAACCTAAGGAGTGCTTTGCAGAACAGTGAAACCACCCTCATTGATTGACTTTCTCTTGAAAATACCTTAAATTTAAACTATGTCATTCTTGCAAGATCTTTTAAAGGGCGGAAAAGATGCAGCCGAAAGCATCGGCTCTGGGTTTTCACAAGGCGCTCAAAGATTAATCTCCGCTTTTGATAAGCAAAAGCCTATAAGAAAGAAGGACCGGAAGTTCTTGGATAACTTGGATCGTAGAGTTATTAGATCCCTTTCAAAAGAAGACGAAGACGTAGACGAAGCTGAAACACCTGAGCAAGCTAGGTTGAACCAAAGAATTGGTTTGAGGGATGATATAACAAACGCTTTTAAATTGAGAGATCCTGATGCGCGGGAGGCAGAACTAAGTCGTATTAGAGAAACGGGTATTGATCCTGATGGTGACTTTGGGATTGACGAATCGGCAATGGATCGTGAGATCCTTGAAGAGCGTAGGAATTTTGTTGGGTCGAGGATAGAAAAGATGCAAGCTAATAGAGATGCGAAAAAAGCGAAACAGAAAGCTGATTATGATGACTTCTTTGCTAGGGCTAACAGTCCTAACAGGACGTTGGGTGGTGGGGGTCGCCTTGGGGAAACGAGGAACCTCTACTCTAGGAACGGAAAATTAAGAATAGCGGATCGATTACGTAAAAAAGGATATGGTAGAGCCGCAGAAGCTATTGCATTGGACTACGGTCGTTCAGCAGAAGCTTCAGCTCCCGCAATTATGACACCAGCTCTGCGAGCTAAGATGGATCGGGATGCAGCTACCGCTGCTGAAATACGAAGTATGAACGATGGTTATACACAACGATTAATCCGCTTATCCGACGAAGAACTCCGAGGAGGCGGAGGAGGAAGAAATCGTAACAGGAGAAATCGTAACGGGAGAAATCGTAACGGGAGAAATCGTAACGGGCGAAATCGAGACGTTGTTCAGCAGTTTCGAGGAGGTGCTTTAGCTAGTGATACTAGGCTTGGTTTTGGATCTAATAATAACCGCCGCAACCGCCGCCGATAATGTCTGAATTTAATTTTGAGCGGGACATCGCACCCGAAAGAAACACCTTTGGGTTTACGGCAAGAGAATCTGCATTCGCAAATGCGAAAGCTGATCAACAGATCATGCCCCAACTTGACTTGATGATTAAGTTGCGGGGGCAATTAAGGCAAGAAAGAGCGGCTGATCTTGCATACGAGGCGAGCATTTTTGACTTTAAACAAAGAAAAAGAATGCTTCGTGATGAGCGGGAAGCGGACCAAAGGGCCGAAGATCTTTTGGGTCAAATTCAAATGACTATGGAAGACGATCAGCTTAATCCTTTTGAGCGGCAAGAACAACTAAGTCTTATCCAACTGCAAAACGCCGACACATTTGCTAATAGTAAAGTCGCGCAACAATCTTTACTCGCGGCGGGTAGCTTCATTGGATCTCAGATGCAGCAGAGAAATGAGAAACTATCTCGTAGGATAAGGAGAAAAGACGAGCGAAAAAGGTCTGCGGACACGACAGGATTAGATGCTAATACTATTTTTAGAATGGAGGCGGAAGAACAAGTCGAAGACTTGAGACAATCTTATCTCGATCCAGATTCTGCTGGGGGTACAAACCTCACGGCAAGGGAAAGAGCTAATCTCAGAAACGCTGGTTTTGCGGTAACTAAAAATATTGAGGAGCGTAAGAAACTGGAGAAAAAAGAACGAGAGTCTAGGGAATCTCAAATATTTAATAATGAGGTAGCCATTGCGGAGACAACTCTTGAGCAAGTGAAAGATCTTCTTAGACAAGTAGCAGTCGATAAAAAGTTAGCTGAGGACGGTAATGTAGATTTTGAAGCATCATACGGTGGTCTCGTACTTCCGAATGGGGAATCTCTCAAAGTCCCAGATACGGGAACAGATATTGCTGCTGCACTACAAAAACAATTACAAACAATTCGTTCTCGTACCCTACAAGGGATTGGGGCAAAACGTAGGAAGCGAAATAAATTTTTAATGGGCCAAGATCCTAAAGGAACCTCTACAGGAACCTCTACAGGAACCGCTAAAGGAACCCCTACAGGAACCTCTACAGGAACCACTACAGGAACCCCTACAGTAACACCTACAGGAGATCCAGATCCCGAGAAAATTATGGGCGGTTAAATATCACTCTCTAATAAAAACTAATACCTAACATATTGCTTCTGCTATGTCAGACCCAAGCGAACCCAAAACAACAGCGCCATTTAGCCCCACTCCATATAGTGTGTGGGCTACAGAAAACCCCTTTGAAAATGAATTGGAGGGTAGAACTAAACACTTAGATAATCTTCGGCTTGAATATATTGCGGCTGGCAAATATAACGAAGATACTGAGAAAAAATTCCAAGAAAGTTTTGAGAATGTTCTTATTAAGAAGGGTATATTAACACAGTCTAATTACCAACAGGCTCAAGAAGCTATCATTCAGTATTCGGAGGTTCTTCCATCAAATCAAAAAGATGTCCAGTTTGTTGCGGACAACATGGGTGTTGGGATGGAGGCGATGGATTTCGAGGAGGGGGAGCAAGAGAAGATTTTGCGATACGCAAAAGCGGTGGAGACAGGACAAGAACTGCCGGAAGATCTAGATGCTACGGAGGTGCATGAGATAGCTCGTCAAAAGAGGCAGAACTATATTACAGATCTGTATGAAAAGGATGAGTTGTCGGCTGGAGTTTACTTCAACAAAAGTGGTCAGCGTGTCTTTCTTGGTGGAAAGATGGATGAAAGTTTATCGGAAGCGGAGTTATTAAGAGAAGGAAGTAAGTTTGGTGTAGTTCCTAGAGATGTTTTTTCTTTGAGGGAATCAAGAGAAGTTCAAAAAGATAAGAACGGCTTGTTAGCGTATGAGGTTGATATACGAGAAAGAGTGCAAGCCCAAGTTGAAGAGTTTGTAGATTTAAAAGAGGACTTCACAGATCTTAAAGATGAAAAAGTTAGGGCTAGATTTGAGGCACTAGCTACTGCACTGGGTAAAGATAAGTCTTGGGGATGGGCAGATAAGGGTTGGGATTCTACGGGGGAAGTAGTCGTTTCAATGGCTTCTAACATTAGAGAGAGTTGGAACTGGGCTACCGGAGACGATGAAGAAAAAAAATATTCTGAAGACTATCAAAGGTTTGAAGGCTTACGGGAAGAGTTTGAAGATGACGTAGAACAAACTCGACGCGACCTTATTGAGGATCTTGCAAGGAAGACAGGGGCTAGTGTAGATATTCTAGAAGATGTTGTTGATGACATGGTTGTCGAGATAGCTGGGCATGGATCTAAAACCCTCGACTCGACCCTCATCTATGAAGAAGATGATGACGACCTATCTCAAAATGTTGTTCGACGAAAGTATAGGGGGACGTTTATTCAACCCGCTTTGATGCTGCATGAAGAGAAGTTTAGGAGATCGTTGAAGCAAAATGATTTTTCTGACGAGGAGGTAGAGATTGAAAACGCGAAGAGGTTGGCGAGTAACGAGATATTGGCGGATACTCGGAGTGATATCCTAAGAAAAGAATACGATGAACAGTTCGCTACCGCAGAGTTGGAGGGGAGACAAAATGGTCTGACCCAAGCAGAGATTGTTGAAAAATTTGTAGCTGACGAAGATCCCAACTTGGGGTTACAGGGGCTTGGTATGAGTTTTACTCAGGGCTGGTCAACTTTGTATTACGGGGCGGGAGCATTGTTTGGGGCGGAGTATGGTAAACAGGGATTACTACAAAACGCTAAAGCCCAAGCTCATCTAAATCAGATGAGACAAATCTTCGGGCAAGACGCTGGGTTTTTTCAACAAGCATCGGAGCAAGTGTTTCCTATGGCGATAGATGCTATTATTACTCTCGCCGCAGGACTACTCGCCATACCATCAGGGGGAATAACTGTTGGGGCAGCAGCGGGTTACTTCACTTTAAAGCAGGGGGCAACCGCTACAGCAAAAGCTGTACTTAAAAGCACTTTTAATTCGGCGCTAAAGCAACAGGTGCGAGATGTTGCGGGGAGAAGCATAAAAGAAAGCACAGGAGCTGCCTTACGAAGATTACAGGCATCGGGTTCATTTAAAGGTTTATCGAACCGCCAGATGATTGCTGCGTATAAAGGGTATAACAGCAAATTAGCAAAAACTTTGGGCATCACGACTCCTCAGTTTGGAGTCGCTGCTTTGCGGTCAGGTAGTATGACTTATGGTGCAGTTCACAAAGCCGTTGCTGATGATTACACACAACGGTATCAAGTTAATGGAGAGTGGGTAGATGGTTGGAGTGAAGAAAGAGTAAAGGAAGTTGCTCACGACACCGCTTGGGGGTCCATGATTTCCGCTGGAACAACTACTGGACTCATAACCGCGATTGCAGGAAAACTAGGTGGTGGTAAATATGGTGGTCTTGAGAGTGCTGTCCTTACAGGAGTCAGTCTTAGAACAATTAAGAAACAAACCGACAGAATGGTGGGTCGGGTTTCTTCGGATAAAGCGTTTCTCAAATACATGGAGGATGCTGTTTCCTCCACCTTCAAAGAAGCGGGTGTGGGAATAAGTGGTCAAATTCTTAGGGGGGCTGCTGGTGAAGCTGGCGAAGAATTCATCGATGAGTTCGCAAACTCAATTATTCAATCCGCTTGGGCTAGACAAGATTTCTCTTTAGAGGAGACGTTTTTCCAAGCTCTTCAAGGGGCTATGATTGGAGGGCTTATGGGTGGGGCATCCCCCGCTATTGGTGCTGCGGCTAGAGAATTCGGAGGGGATAGAGTTACGGATCTCAATCGGATGGCTGATATTGAGGCTAAAGTTGAGTCTGACTTTAGGCAGAGGTTGGAGGATAATAATGAATTAAAGAGGTTTGAAGATTTAGAAAAAACCGCCCCCCAAACTAATGCGGAGTTTATCAAAAGAACTAGAGCTAAGTATGCTGAAGAGCGTGCGGCTAAAGAAGCCGAAGAATCTGCAGAGAAACCAGAAGGGGATGATTCAGTAGAGCAAACGGAAGAAGAAATAGCAGAAGAAGCTAAGAGAATAGCGGATGATGCCGAAGCTAATGTTACACAAGACGATCAGCAGCGGATAATTAACGAAGAAAATAAAAAGAAAAACGCAAAGGGCAACGCTTCTCCTATCGTCACGACCAGTGATGCAATTACTGATGTCACCGGAACGGACACGAATCCAGACGCTGCGAATGCGGATGTTACCGGAGGTAACCCAGATGTTAAACCCGCACTGACTCCTCAACAGAAGTTTGATTTTTCCATCAAGGATATCGAAGCTAGGGAAAGGAGATACATCGAGGCAATGAAGGTTGTTGAAGAGCTTCCAGAAGCACTTCAAGCTGAACGATTGAAAGAGATTGAGGCTTTAGTTGCTTCGGGAAAGTTGGTCTCCCCAGAAACAGCAAGTGGTCTTGTCAAACAAGCAATTGATGCACGGGAAAAAGCTATCGCTGATGAAGCTAAACCAGCGAAGGTAACGAAGAAAGATTTAGATAAGCTAGAAGCACTCATTGAGCAGGGCTTTCCGGTCGCAGATATTGGAACGAACCTAGAGCAACTGGGCCTTGATCTTGAAAGGACAGATGCAAAATATTTACTAGCAGTAGAAAAAGTAATCAAAGAAAAGATTGCTGAGAGATACCCCACAATAAATCCGAAAAGAACGGATGGGGGTGTAAGGCTTCCTAATACTTTAGTTCCTTCGGGGACGGTCATCATTGATAAGTATGGCAACGGTGTGTTTAACAACGATCCCGCTGGAATGGTTACCTTGTTGCGGAATAACGTAGCTATCCCATTAACGGAAGATCAGGCGACTAACCCCAATACTAATAAGTCTTTCGTTATAGAAAAACAGGGGGACCAATACTTTGTTACCGACATCATGGTTCCTGTAAAGGGAGGCTTGATCTCGGCTAAGACTCCAATAAACAAGATCGGGGTTCACGAACCAGATTACGGTCCTGTTAAGACGAAGATCCGAAGACTTACTACTTTAAAGAACAGCATTGATTTAGAGGCTATCAATGATGTTAAGGTGGTAAGTCCGTTCCGAGCAGCAACTGGAAAGAAACCAGTTTCGGCAAAAGTGCCAGAGTTATTAAAAGATGCTAAAAATCTTCCTGCTCTCAAGAAGATCATAACCGCCACAGGAGTTAATCTTGATAAAGATTACGTCGATGCTGCGGCTATAACCATGAGCCTAGATCTGCAAGAGCAGATTTATAACGCAGCTAAAGAGGCTGGTTCACGATCTGAAGGAACAGTCCGTAACGACTTTAGATTGGAGGGCATCCCTATAAAAGTAGATGTTCCTACTATGGATGGGGACACATCACCCATAGTGCAGCTTGTGGATCGTGCCATTGTATTTAGAAAAATAAATGGGATAACTGTTCCTTTCTACCTTTCAACAGGGATGGCTGGAAAACCGAATGCGGGGAAGTGGGTTCCGTTTTTTGGACTTGGTGAAGAAAAAGGGTGGTTTAACAAAGGATCACAAGCAGACATAGATAATTTTTATGGAAGCCCTTTGCTACGACAAGCTTCCGAACTCCTTAATGAACAGATCGGAGATATCCGCGAGACTAATAAATTGGGGCAGATCTATGTTTCTTCTGAAGTCGCACCTCTAAGCTCTATGGGCAAGCTCCGTTCTACTATCGAAAGTAATTTAGGGATACCCCCTCTAGAGGTATACTCAGGCCCAAAAAGGAGAGACAAAAATATTGCCTCTGTTGTAGCTCGCATAGAAGGGAGCGCGGTTACTCAAGAACAAAGAGACGCAATCGCTATAAGAGATATCTACAATTCAAAGATATCGAAGCTTCCTGACACTGCACAGAATCAGGCAGACGCACTAGCGATTGCTACAGAGGAATACCGGAATAGTGGGTTAGTAAAGGAAAAGTCTATTTCAGAAATTATTGCTATAGCTAATGAAGCGGAATCAAAACTCCGCCCTTCAGTTAACATAGATTTAAAATCATCCGCCATAAAGAACGCTAAGTTTTTCAGCAAGGTTCAAGCCGAGAGAAAATCACAGGCTATCCGTGATGTGGCTTCGTTGCTTGAACCCGACACGGACATAACTAAGCGTCCAGACTTACACGACACAGAGAAACAAGCCGACAGAGGTTTCAACGCACCTAAAGTTCTAACTATCGAACCCCTCAGTGTTCCGAAGATAAGTAAATATACGGCTTCAAAAATTGATGACGTAGCTACGGCTATTAAATTAGATGAACGGCTCCGAAGAGATGTCAAAGAACTTCTCAATAACGAATATCACGGAGGGAAGAAAGTAACCAACGACTATTCATCTGAGCAAGTAGCTGTAGAACTGGTTTACTTCTTAGCTTCACAAGGTGGGACTAATAAACCAGCCGCTATCTTGGAGCAGAAACTTAGTAGTCGTAATCTAGATGTCATCAACCCTACATACAAATTAGGGCAGGACATGAAAAACGCACTCACTTTGCTGGGGGTAACTAGCCCCACACTGCAAGGAGCTTTAGATACAGATACCAACTTGTATAATCTGATTAAGGCAGAGCTACAACAGTTGGTTGGAAAAGACACATTGCTTTCGTATGGGGATGTAAAAACATTTTACACGCAAGTACGGGATCAAGCTCATGCCCACCGAAAAAGAGCGGTTAATGATGGTCGTTCTAGGAAACAAAGTCGCCGCAAAAACCTAAGAGAGATAGCAGAGCTAGGTCTACTAGATGACGATCCCGAATCTGTGATCGACTCTCTTGAAGAGATTGCAGAGTCAGGACATAAGCCCCTCAGACTTCTAGCTAAAACTCTACTCAAGAACAAAGAGCTTATTCGTTCTGTAAGATTTCTTATTGAGGGTTCCCCATCTTCTTATGCGGGGGTGTATTACGTCGATGGATTGGGGCAGAGGACGGTAATAGTTAACGTAGATAGAACTGGGAAAAGAGGTGTGGCAGATACTTTAATTCACGAGTATCTCCATGTGTTCACGCATGACATCTTCCAAACACCACCGGAATCTAGAACAGAAGCGCAGAACGAAGCGGTCGCGAACTTAGAGGAGCTGCTCCGTATTGCGAAACCTTTAGCAGAAAAATCAGGGAAGGGAAATCTGATATATGCGTCATCTAACATCGACGAGTTTCTGACACACATCCTCACTGATCCTGAGTTTCAATCATTCCTCAACCGTGTAATTCCTGCGAAGGGTAAACCCAACCTCTTGCAAAAAGCTATCAGAGCATTAGCTAAGTTGCTGGGGATCAGAACTAGCGAACTAAAGTCAGCTCTCCAAGACGCACTTGACCTGACCAAAAGAGCCTACACACCCCAGCCCGAAACTAAAGCAGCGTTCGCGAGTCAGGCTGCAGATAGGATTCACAAGTCTCAAGCTGATCTACACCAGATGGCGAAGGACATGGACATGGCAAACGATGCTGCCGTGAATGAAAAGCTTGAGCAGAGAGCAGAAGAGATTGTTGAGTTTGCTGGTGCTTATATTCCGAGTGAGCTGAATGTAGTTGTAGATAATGCAAGCCCAGAGATAGCAACTGTAGATAGTGCTACGGGGGCGCTTATACTCAACCCAAAACGAGCAGCTCTGTATCTAGCTAACCAAGGAGTATCGGGACTAGATGCCCAAAGGAGGAAACACGCTATTGGAATTATTTTAAATAAGGCAGTGGGTCAAGCGGCAGCAGATACGATGATATCTGATACTCAGTATGTTGACATAACTAAGGCAATGACTCAGTCAGAGCTGGAAGCTGAGATTAAAGAAGCATATCCACTCGACGAACAACAAGACGCATTCGATAGACTTAGGAGTGAAGACGGAAAGGTTGCTGCTACGGAGCGGTTTAATTTAGCTAAGAAAGCTATCGCCAGACATACCGAGTTAGCCACTACCGGAAGGACGACCAACCAACAGATGGCGTTCTTGCAGTCCAACCCATCCTTGATTCCGACCTTCATCACTTACATGAAGGCATTCCTCAGTAAGCTGACTTACCACAGGACACTGGATGATGTTTCTCCTGAGATGCGTAAGGCAGTTAACAACACGGTCAGGGAGATCAGGGGTTTGTCACTTAACTACAAGCCCGCTCCTAGTATTATGCACCACAATCCTCGCGATCCGTATGCGGTCATCGAGAAACTTATGGAGCAAGCCGTCGATGTTAATATGCTAGAGCCGACTGCTAAGACAGATACGGCTAGTTTACGAAATCGTTTAACAGAGCAGCAAGATTCAGACGCTGGTGTTTCGGGATCACAAGCTACTCAACCAGCAGGACAACCGACTCCACAACCCGCTACTGGATCTCAGTTCAGTAAAGATTCAAAGCTGCCTAACTTCCTCGATGAAGTTCAGATGCAGGAAAAATCAATTGGTAACTGGTTAGAGATTCTTGATGTCCCCCTCTTAGAGTTCAGCAAGGACTACGAGTTTACAAATAAGAATAAGGTAATGAAGTTCCTCTACAAAACTTTTGTTCGCTCCGCCGACAAGAGAGTTGTAAACTTCTACGACCAGAACAAAGCGTTTGTTCGCGAGACTAAAGGTCTTGTTGATACTCTTCAACAGAAACACAACAGGATCTTAAAAAAAGAAAACGAACGACTAAGTTCTATAACAGGAGAAGCGGATAACATTCCCGCCGAGTTAATCGCGAGAGCTTCGGGAACTACCGAAGGATCACAGCTAACGAGGAAGCAAGAGGATCTTGTTCAAGCATCGTATGAGCAAGACCTCGCCAAAGCTAATGCGCTCCCCACGGCTGATGAAAAGAACGCAGCCATCGACATAGCTGAAGCTTCTAAGAAGCAGATGACAATGGACTTCCGTGAAAGTAATAGGGAGAAGCAGTTCGCCCAGAGGGATAAAGCAATGGATGATCTGTTAAAGATCTCTCCTGATATGTATAACCTCGTTATTGAGATGCGTCAGCTCCAAGACCAGCTTTCAAAGAAAGCAATCGAGGTCTTTGGACCTACCATGAATCCCGAAGATTTGAACATGGCTTTTGATTTCAATCGGGGTCTGTATTTAACACGGTCTTACCGTATGTTTGAAGACCGTAACTTCTCTAAGCAAGTTAAAGAGTCTGATCAATATGCCGAAGTTCGCGAGCGAGCAGTCGCTTACTTTATGAAACAACTTCAGAATACGGAGGTTCAGAAGATAATGGAAGCGGATGGTTTAACCAAAGCTCAAGCGACCATAAAAGTGCAAGCCGAGGCCACTGCCAAGAACTCAAAGATGCAATCAAACGCAACAGCTATGATGAATGATTTCATCGATGGCTATTCTCAAGGGCAAGCGCGTAAGAAGTTCCTAACTTCCCAACGAGAAATGGGGCAACAGGATTTAGTGCTACAGGGTGCAGGGTTCAAGGACGGAGATCCACTTCAAAAGATTGTAGAGACCATCAATGAAAAGAAGGAGATCCCTCAAGAAATCCGAGAACTTCTTGGGGAGTTCCAAGAAGATACAGGGATTTATAATCTCAGCTATTCGTTGAATCACACGGCGAGTATGATTTCTAATCAGGCATTCTTTAATAAACTTAAAGCATTAGGGACGGGCGTTGATCCAGAAACTGGCAAGGTTGAGGGAACTCCTTGGATGGTTAGCCAAAAAGAATACTTAAAAAACAGAGATAAGTATCCAAACTGGGAACCAGTCCTAGTCGAAGGGACTAGTGATCTTAATCCATTAGCGGATATGTATGTCCCCAAAGAAGTAGCGTCTAATTTAGAGACTCTATTCGGGGGTAAGCAACCCGACATAACCGACCCACTCAACGAGATGGCGGAAGTGCAGGGCCTGATAATGCGTACAGTTAAAAAGATGGTTGGGCTTTCCCTAGTTTCTAAGACTCTAGGCTCCCCTGCTTTTTACATCCGAAACGTCATCGGCAATATGCTGTTCTTTGGGCCAATGCAGGGCTACCCATCGCACAGAGTGATGACAGATTTTGCTAAAGATGCTAGTGGTCTTTATACCAAGAACCCCGACTCGGTATTCTACCAAGTAATGGGGAATGAATTGAGCTTTGAATTGATAGAGCTTAGAAGCAGAAATGTTTACGGTGATGAGCTTGAAGTATCACAGATCCAAGAGCTTCTCACAGGACAAACCAGCTACGACAGTTTACAAAAAGATGTAGAAAAGGCAGCGGTCGCAGCCAACTTCCTCAAAGAAGCTAAGAAGAAGAGTGGAGCTGTTAAAATCCCTGACGAACACCTTGAAATACTCGCGAAGGCTGGAGTCAACGTAACTAAGGCAGGAACGCTACCTGTCAAAGCTGTCAAAGCTGCCACCAACTCGCTAATAAAGAAAGGTGGGTTGCTTGCATCAGCCTGTGATGGATTCTTCAAGATTGGTCTCTATGATTTTGAGATGCAGACATTGATCGAAGCTGCTCAACACGACATTGAAAATGGAAAACCGAATGGTAAGTATGGAAGACTCCTCGATGATGACGGGAATCCAAACAATACAATGAAGGACTTGGCTGCTGAGATCGTGAAAGACACGGCTCAATCCTACAGCAGAGCCTTGCCAGTTATCAAATCGTTTACGTCTAGCAACATATCAATTGCCCTCGCTCCTTATGTTAGATTCGCGGCTGATGTTCCACGAGTTTACATCAACGGACTTAAAAGGTCGATTGAGGAAATGGGGAGTGACAACCCCGCTATCAAAGCTAGGGGAAGGAAGCGTATATTCGGAGCCACAAGAACAACGGCTACTGCTGTTGCACTAGGCAAAGGAACTCAGATGCTCTTATGGGGTATGGACGATGAAGACGAGGACAAAGCATTCCGCGCTATGGTTCCGAAGTGGATGAGGAACGCGAGTATCTTTTTATACAAGGACTCGGATGGGGATACATGGTCAGCCGATCTGACTTACCTCAACCCATTTGCTATCGTTCAAGATCCAGCAATCAGGGCGGTTGAATCATTCCTAAGAGGTGAAGGAATCGGGACGGCTTCCACGAAATTTATTGGTCAGTTTTTGAGACCGTATGTTAGTGAGCAAATCCTGACAGGTGCAATACTCGATGCGATTGAAAACGAAGATCAATATGGAAGACCAATAAGACTCGCTGGCGATGACGACAAAATTATGAGAAGCATGAAGTATATCGGGGAGAAAGCGTTCTCTCCTCGCTCCCTCATGTCGGCTGATGCTGCTTACGATTCTTTCCTTTCCCAAGAAAAGACGGCTTCGTTCTTCGACTCGGCAGTTGGTCACCTCTTGAAATCGGTGTTACCACTCCGCTTTCACCAACAAGATTATACAGCGGGGGTTGGGCGTTATCTCTATAACCACACCGACGACTATCGTGATAACGATCAAGCGTTCAGATCAAAGATGACACAACTACCTGTTCTTCCTCCTAGTGAAGTGAGAGAAGCTTACGACAGATGGGTGAAAACCAGATTGTATCTGAACAATGACTTCAAACAAACTGTCCGAGGTTTTGAAAAGCTGGGTGTGTCGCGTAAAGATATCGAACGGCTGGCAAGGTCGAGGTCGGTTAGTAAAGAACGATTGAAGCAGAATCGATTAGGCTACATGGTGAGACCTACTCCAACAAAACCGTTACGAGAGCAACTAGAAGAAACCGTAAATGGGGCGACGAGACTCAAGAATCTTAAGGCATACTACACTCAAAAATATCCAGACGAACATATCAACATAGAGAAATGAACAAGAAAGAATTCAAACCTCACATGATGTATAACCCCAAGACGGGGAAGGGAACTAAAGCATCTACCTACGAACAACACCTAAAACTAAAGAAGATGGGATACGTACACGATAAACCAAAAGCTAAAAAGAAATCAGCTAAAAAGAAAACAGCTAAGAAGAAGAGTAAATCCTCCTTCACTGAAGCTGTTAACAAGCGGATGGGCGGGGGATACTAAACCCCCAAAGCGTCCTGCGCTTTTTTGGCTCGCTCTATTTTCTTTTTACAGAAGGGGTATTGTTCAGCGAGGGGTCTATCTTGACCTTCCCACTTGCCCCCTTTTTCGAGGCGCTTCTTATAGGTGGCACACATCTCTAGGTGGTGACCTTCGATGTCTTCGTCACTCGTAATCCTAGTCCCTGCATAATCCCCAACACCACCCATAGGTCCGTGGTAGATCTCTCGGTGAGCGACCGTGTGGTAGATGTCTGGTAAACCCAATAACCCGCACCCTTTAGTCTTGCTCTCCCCTTTACCTTTATAACTGGTGACCACCCAGAAGTAGTTACCAACCTTTGTCTTGAATACTATCTCATTCAGTTCCATCACGCTCCCTTTCTTGTCGGAACATTGCCTTCGCTAAGATGGCGTAGTTTATAATATCTTCACACGCATCATCCACCGTCTCACCTGAGACGGACAACTCACCATCGTTCGTGAACGTCTTGATCCGCTGAATTTTATCCATCACACGCATCATTATTCCGGTAACAGGATGCACGTTCAAGATCGTTGAGCATCGGAAATTCGCGAACACATCATCGGCTTCTTTGCCTCCGGTGTAATCACTATTCTTCTTCTCCATAATCGCCCGACATTTATCGGTAGTTTCTTGGTGGAGTTTTAGTAGTTGTTCTAAAGTCATAGGTCTGGTTTAAATAGAGATATAAAGATTACAAGGAGAGCAATCAATATAATTATGAGAGCTGACATCTCGTTATTCATTGAGACTCTCTAAATAGTTTGGTTAATGTAACAGCGGCATCTAGTCGCAACTTGCTTTCTCGGCTGGAAGCACCCTCAAATAAAAGAGAAACAGATTCGGGAGAGGGTCCAGTTATCTCTGGTCCTATGCGATCTTCCCCGTTGTAGTTCTTCCACAGCGTGTAAATCTTGACTGTTGTTGGGCATACATAATCTTCATCTTTCACTTCTCCTTGAAATAAGAATTTCATGTAGTTCGGTCTGGCGTGCCGTTGTAAAAGTTGGCACGCAAGGGGAAGGTCGTGATGGGTTTCGACTACTTTTCTAATTATGTTCATCGTCGAATACCCCGTTAGTAATTTTGTGGATGGTTTCCTCCACTTGTTTGTAGTGTCTCGGATCTAAACTTGTATCCCCAACCAAGGCTAAGATACTTCTTATAAATAGATCGAGATGCCTCTTCTGATTTGCCCTTACACATCGGATACTTGCGGCGGGGGCGAATGCAATAATGCTCCAACCTGATGGGTTCATTTGGTTATCATCGGGCCTAGCCTTGAGAGACAAAGTGTATTCATTAATGTCTATTACGGCTGCTGTTGTATTAGCTGGTTCTTTCATATATTAAAGTTGGTTCTTCCCCGTGTAATACGAAGAGGTAAGTTCCCCTACTTGGGAGTGGTGTATCTTATTCATGTTATTCATTTTACGGTTGATGGCTTTCATAACGTATTGCTCAATCGAGCCATTCGATATCATCACCTTTTGTAACGCATCAGACTTCGCCCCGTTCCGGTGAATCCGGCCAAGCACTTGACTGAATTCTTTGGCGTTGAAGCTCGGGCTTATCAAAGATAGGCGAGGTCGGTTTCCAATCGTGTCATGCAGGGAGATACCAGTCCCCCCAGTAGCGGCATTAACTACGATACAATTGGTTTCGTCTGATTGGAATTCCTCGACGATCTGATTACGGTCCTTCTGCTTCACAGTCCCGTCGATATACTGACAGTCAAGTAGAGCCGCCGTTTCCATCAGAGACTCGGTGAAGTTCATAAATATTACAACACTGTATCCTTCTTCGACTGCATCTTGAGCCATCGTCGCGATGTCTTTTACTTTGAGAGATTCGCATTCCTGCCTAGCCCTCAAGATCTTTACAAGGACACTCATCTCGTCTGACTCATCCAACCATTCAGCGGGGAGTCTCCCCTCTTCAATGTATTCTTTGACGCTCTCCGCTGTCATCTTGAGTTTCTTATACGACTTAACAATCTTAGCATTGTTGGTGAACTGGATCGGGTCTACCAGCACTCGATTGCCGCGAAAAGAATCGGGGAAGTCGGCAACAGTAAGACCGTGCGTGTTCTTCCCATACATTGTCCTCCTCAATTCTGATAAGGCGAACGTGGGGTCAGACATTTCGTAGCCCCCAAAATATCCCGCTTTAACTTTGAGGTATCTCATCCATTGAAACCAGTTGAGCTTATTCCCCCTAGCTTTGTCGTTGCTATGCAAGTTTAGCATATAGCCCAGAGGTCTCATCTCCATCGGAGATTCACAGGGGGTTCCACTCATGCCGTGGATACGGTAACCATAACGGGTCAGACCAATGAGGAGGTTCCCGTTCTGTGTCCACGGACCTTTCGCTTTATGTATCTCGTCGAACAGAACAAGGGTTCCCTTCGGCAACTTCCAATTGAAAGTTTTCTTACCCACCTTACTAACCCATTCGGATTTACCAGTGCGTAGTTTCTCAAGGTTCAAGATGAACAGGGGTTCAATGCCTGTCTCCTCCAACTCTGTCTCCCATGAAGGGAAGACTGCCTTGGGACAGACAACGGCAACACCAGTCACCTTGCCCTGATCCAACAGAGTCTTGGCAACTTGCGCTCCCACCACTGTCTTGCCCGTCCCCATGTGGGAACTGTCCAAGGTGTTACTGTCATCAACCAAGCAACTCACAAAGAAATCGTGTGCTGCTTTTTGCTTTGGGAATAATGTCTTCATGTCCCTAGCTCAGATGCTGCTGCCCATGTTTCGATCACGCCAAGTGAGTCCTTCAAAGTCTCATTGGCATCGAGGAATACCCACTCACCTTTTTCCTGCTCAAAGATGCACCATCTCTCTTCTGGTTCCAGTGAATCAGGGATGTTGTATTCTGGTTCGGGGCGATGGCTATCCTCTATCCTGTAGTTGTTGCTGTGACTGTCGATCACCTCATACAAACCTTTGCTAATCTTTCGTAGTAACATGGTTAGAGAGTCAGGGTTCGGGTTTCAGTATCAGCTTCGTCCCAGTTTTTTGGAGCCATGTATTCCTCCAACTCAATGAGGTGATCGATGGCTTTCAAGACTTCGATCTTTACTTTTAGATCCATAGGGTTCGTTGCAACCTTTGCTTTGATCCGGTGGAGCATCATCAATTCATCTCCTTCGGGTTCGGGTTTGTCGGGAGCTACCTCTGATGGCTGCTCATTAAGGAAGAACGCCATCTTCTGGCGGTATGTTTCCTTGCATCTTTTCTTGCGGAGTGTGAACTCCATCTTCGGGTCGAGAGAAGCGATGTAGTCGCTTCCATTCAATGTCACCTCACGGTGAACTGGTTTGTCTAGTTTTGTCATTATTCAGTTTTGTTATTCAGTTGAAGTTGAGTCCTCATTATGGACTAGGTGATTCAGTTGTCAATTCTTTTCTTCAATACCCATACGGTAGGTAGTCGTGGGGGTTTGCCCTCATATCATCTAGGTCGGTGAGATAGGGCTGACCATATTTGTCTTTGTCTTGGAAACAAGACTCGCAGAACAGGGCATCATGCTCGTCATGTTCATAGCCTTCGTCTCTCCAAGATTCAGTATCATCATCGGGGTAGTTCTCAACACCACATCGATGGCACTGCTCTATCTCAATCTCTTCTTCCTCCTCTTCAATGACGGGGTGATCGTATGTCGTGCAGACATGGAACATCCGGCAAAGAAATACGATGGCTAAAAACCAAGCCGCAAGTAATAGTAATGGAATCATTGGGTAAATTGAGCTTGGTATTCTTTGTCCTTATCCATCTCTTCGATGGCTGCTGCGGCTCGCTTGTCGAGCCACTCGTGATACTCCTCAATGTTTATCCATGTCGATTCTTCGGATTGGTTTTCAAGAGATTCATGGTAAGCGTCGAGGGCTTCCATGTATTCACAGAGATCTAAAGCAGACCAGTTTGCGTAGGCTCGCTTGCCATCAGAGACAACGGCTTCAAGGTCTAGGCTCATGGTTTAACCCTCCTCTGTTCATGCTTCTTGAGATTAGCATCTAGCCTTTGAGCTAGGGCGGGGTTCTCAGGATTCAACAGTCCGATTGCCCAGCATATATCCCAACGGAGATCGGCGGCGGCGAGAGCTTCTTTATAGTAAGCGTCTCTCCATTTGTCTTCTGCATTTGTATCTGCAGTATCTGTATTCATATTCATATTCATATTCATATTCATATTCATTGGTGAAAGGTAACCTCCCCCCAGAACCCGACACTAAATACACACACTTAGGTTCTGTCCTCCAGTGGTTGGCACAAGGGAGGAGGGGGAGGTCAAATCTTAAAGCTTGATATCAAGCAGTGGCTTGCCTGTTGCGGTGTTGAATCTATTTCTAGGGGTAAACGCCCAGTCGATCAACAAAATAAATGGAGAAATTATCATGGCAGGAAAGTAAGTGATTGCCATGTAATGCAATAGGTTGAACCTATGAAAATGCACCACTCCATTATCTTGAATGGTGTGCCACCCACTCATGTTATTAATTGCACCAGTCAAGTCGCTGAAATAGATCAGCATAACTAGCAGACTTAGCAGGAATAAGTGGGTGATGGCTACCACTGTAGCGAATAGTTTGATATAGCGTTTCATTAGTTTGTCCTTTGTTCGGGGTTGTAGTGTTCTTCTAATACTCGTTCGATCTTGATCACCTTGGCGTTCACCTTGGATCTTTGTTCGGGTTCCATTGGTGCGGCATTCAAGACCTCTTTGATTTCTGCTTTCAGTTGGGTAACAGCTCGGGTCTTTATAAGCTTTTGCTGAACCTCAATCTTTCGTTGCTCCTCCTGCAGTTCGTGCGTCTCCATTTTATGGATCGTCTCAATGAAGGTTGAGTCTAGGGATGGGTATGGTTTTATCACTTTGCTTTGGCTGGGTTTCATGGTTCAAGATAAGGGGTTCACGATTCGTTTTTAATCCACCCCGTGACGTTGTAATAATCACCCCGCCCCATGTCTGCAAAGAGACCGTGAAGTTCTTGGGTCGGGTGGTAGCAAAGGATCAAGCCGCTGTCGCCTTGAGTCTCCCTCACTTTTAATTTATCGGCGGGGATGATATCTCTTTTGAGTTCATCTATCTTTTTATTCAGTAGTATATTCATGTTCATAAGATTTTATTCGTCGAGATTCAGAGCTATTAAATCGGCAAGACCAAGCGGGGGTTCGTCGGAATACTTCAAAGATAATTGATCAAGAAACCGATCAATATCATTTGATTCAACTATCTCTCTCAAAGCATCACGCAATTTCGAGAGGCACGACTCTCTAGTCTTACCCTCAAAACACCAGAATTTCGTCGCGTCTAGATTAATGCGCTTTGGCTCTGGCTCTGGCTTTGGCTTTGGCTCCGGTTTTGGGGGCGTGTAGTGATCAAACAGGTAGGGGGCGAACCAATCACGGCAAAAATAGCTGAGTGATCTAGTCCCAATTACCCCCTCATTTATCGGGTGTTTCCCTTTGCGATCATACCTGTATTGCACCGTGATTGAGTTGGGTTTCCCTGTCGCTTTCTCCACCGCTGCTATCGCTGCGGGACCAGTCCAATTCTGTTGGAGATAGTGCTTCAAGAAAGTATGACTTGCATACTTGCCCGTTCTATTAAGGCGGGGGGTGAAGCATTTCTTATATGCTCCAGCGATCACTTCAGCGGGGACATTGCCCTCTATAAACTCTTTGATATTCATTTTAAGATTAGTTAATAATTTCACAGTAGCCGTTAAAGTCGGGGCAGTAGTTTCCTCTAGCGCACTCCAGCAAGTCGCTGAACTTTGTAAAGTAGGTTGCCAATTGATACCTATTTTCTTGGAGGTGTTTTATCCTTTCCTCGTCCGAGTAGCAGTCCCTCCAAACCTCGTCGGCGTGTTCCCTTTCTTTCAGAGAGAAATGTTCATCATTGAGAACAGGATAATCTGATAAGGTTGAATTTATTTCTTGAGCTGTTCGGTGTTGGTCAGTCCCTTCCTTAACTACAAGGGCCTCCCACCAGCCGCAAGCCCAGTGTCCAAAGCGGTGAATCTCAACGTGTTCATTCTCTTCCCCGCCTAGTTGTTCAAGAGCTACTTCCCAATTGGATTCGCTCAGGCAATCGCTATCCCTGTTTCGGGTTAGGACAACCAGCAATTTAGAAAACTCGTCGGGGTCCGTCCCGCTATAGTTGGAAAGGCTATCGAAGCTGCTCGGGTTAGAGACGGCGGAGGTCAAGGTGGGTAGTTCAATTTCAGATATATTCATTTGTTCAGTGGTTAGATTTTAATTTTAGCGGGTGTGAAAGAACCAGTGTTCTCCGTTGTGTCTTACGCTTGAAAAGCTGTGCTTTAAATAGCTGTTCCATGTGGCTTGCCAATCGATCACGATTCCAAGTCGGGATTCTATGCTGTCAAAGTCGGCTTCCCCTGTTGTCTCGTGGGTCCACTCTTCTGCGAAATCCTTTTCGCTGTCCCACGTTCCGGCAAAGTTTTCTTGTGCCGTTTCAATGTCGGCGCTTGCGTCTATGTTGTCTTGATAAACGGCAAGCAATTCCCTGTCGTGATCATCTAACGCGAGCCAATCCCAGACCGATTCATTTACAAAGCACTCCCCGACTACTCCCGTCGGGAGGTTTTCCCAGTCTTGAAACATAAACTCTGGATCTGATTCATCTTTGTGAAGCTTGGCGCAAGCTTCAAGGAAGTCTTCCTTGTCGGCGTAGTCTTCAAGGTCCAGCCATTTTCCAGCGATTGAACCGTTGTTATATTTGCGATAGGTTCCCACATAAATGCGGGGCGTGTCTTGTATTTGTGTATTCATTTCTTTGATGCTTTGAATTAAACTCGAAATTTTTGAAGAGGTCAATTTTTTTTTCAATTATTTTACAGTCTCTTAGTGAGTCCTGATTCCTGTCCCCTCCTAAGTTGGAAGGGACAGAGTCAAGATTCTCTAAAGGTGATCCAGTAAATACTCTAAATTCGAGTGAGTTTTACTTACGGTTTCTCTGAATTCCTTTTGCCAGTGTTCAGAGTTTCTTTCTTTCCTTTTAAAGTCGGCTTCTCTCTTGGCAAGGTCGGCTTCTCTTTTGGCAAGGTCGGCTTCACTATTGGCAAGGGAAGCGGTGACTTTTGCTTGCACCCACTTGTCTATTCCGTTCACCCATAGAGAGGGCAGATAATCGGATTGAATGGCGGCTTCCGCTGGTCCGATAGATTCAGAAAGCCAATCTCCCACGAGAGTCCCATCCAGTTTAGAGATTGCCTCTTGAACTACTGCGATTTGTTCCGCTTTTGTTTTTGTATTCATTTGATTTTGATTTTGGTTTTGGTTCTGCTTATTTCACTTCGACAAAGACGGCGGAAATATGATTGTCATACCCAAGAATCCAAGTGGATTCCACGGGGGCGGGGGGTTCGTCACGGTTAACCCGTGCCGCAATCCTTTTGAGATATCCAGCGGCAAAGATTACTTCCACAATTTCGCTATCCTCGTCAAAGATCACATCCTTGATTCCCTCGCGAGAGAAAGCGAAGTTCTTAAAGTTTGGGAGACGGTCAAAAAGTTCAACGGTCTTTTTCATGCTTTCAATATTCATTTTTCAGTTTTGGTTTTTGGTTTGGTTCAGTCTCTTTATTGAGTCCTGATTCCTGCCCCCTCCCAAGTTGGAAGGGGCAGAGTCAAGATTCAAGGTCTAGGATT
>Ga0098037_1000455_pt1 | contig 21383 bp, 32 predicted proteins | sample 5_EtaG_FD_75050 | JGI IMG/M metagenome (GOLD analysis project Ga0098037, IMG submission 75050) | Marine viral communities from the Subarctic Pacific Ocean - 5_ETSP_OMZ_AT15132 metaG | ecosystem: Environmental > Aquatic > Marine > Oceanic | place: Pacific Ocean | collected 2015-01-08 | reverse complement strand
CTTAGTGATATTGAAATATGTAGGTTTGTCACGGTGCGAATAATTTGACATATCTGGATCCATAAATTTAGTTCTTTTCCCACGAACAAGTTTTTCATGTTCTTTCACTATCTCAGGCACACTGTCTTTCTTAGGCAATCCAATATAAGGAGCAACTACCTCATTGGCAAATCTCCATTGGTCTAAAGGTGTAGGATGTATATCATCGTAGAGTGGTTTTTTATTACTTCTATGCATAGAGAACACAGTGTGGTTGAGATTCCAAGAGCCTGCAGTCATACGATCAAGGTACCTTCTTTCCTGGGGAGTAAATTGAAAATAGAAGAAATTGTAGCATTCTATGTTTCTTGTCTGGCACAATAGATTGACTACATCCATACACATGGCCAAGTTTCTTAATCTTTCATTTGGATGAAAGTGTTCTCCAACATACTTAAGATCTGTATGAGTCACAATATCTTTGTATTGTGGACAATACCGTTCATGCCCAGTCCACATAACACAAACTTTTCCTACATCTTTTGGATCATGAGAACGTTCAAAATCTCCCACTCGTATTCTGTTGTTCAAATAATCAATCATTCTATAAGCAATAATACTGTTGTCAATACCAGCATCTCCTACATTAATCACTTGATATGGTTGTTCCTCTGTTGACCATTCTTTCAAATAATTGGCCCAAGTAGGCCATTTGTATTGTGTGAAACTACAACCTGAAGTCAATATTATCATAGTACAAAGTGTTCTAGATCGCCGTCTAGTAATTGCAACATGACTGCAGGTTTTTCAGAAAAGAATAATACATAAGTTTTTTTAGTGTTAATATAATAAGGACATGCACAGGCACGATCAAGATTTAACATGCCTTTCACAGTCATTGTGTTTTTCAATTTAATTTTATAATGCTTGAAATCACAATTTTTTAGCAAGTGAAATCCTTTGTAGGTCAATTGAAAATTAGTTGCATCACTTTTAATATTGCGGAACATGATAGCAGGTAGACTTCTTAAGGAATCAGGAACACCGCATCGTCCTTTAACAATGTTGGCAAGTGCAAGTTTAGTGAGTTTCATCTTTCAACAACTTGCCCTTGGTTAGTTCATACACTGCAAAATCTTTTGTCTTGAACATATTGTTGAGTTTCTGTGCTAGGTTATGAGCATGACCAGGATTCGAAAAAGAAACTTTCTTGTATTTTGGTCCTGGATAGTTGGACACTATAGAAGAGGTTTTTAAATTGATCGGTTTCTGTTTGTAGAACACCGCAAAGATGGCAGAAGCCTCTAAGATTTCTTCCATCTTGAAACTTTTGTTGTGTGTGTGTTGCAACAAGGTCTTTGGTTTTGGCCTACTCATATGTAATGAGTATTTATCGGTCTATTTAAGCAGGGAGTTGGTTTTTATTCAAGTTCTAGTGCTACAAGATCATCGTAGCCACCAACACGATTGCCATTGATGAAAATTTGTGGCACTGTTCTCACAGTTGGATACTCAGCCATGAATGATTCTCTGACAGCAGGATCCTCTATGCTTTCTTCAGTCCATTCTAATCCTTTTGACTGCAATAACGATTTCGCTTTGACACAGTATGGACAAACTGTTTTTGTGATCATTTTAATTTCTTTAATATCTTCTATTTTCATTTGTGCTCCTCATATTGCATATTGTTATAATTTGTATGTATATAGTGTACATCAGACAGATCAAAAAACTTTTTGTTGTAATCTACAAAATCTATTTTTTCCATCTGTTCAAAATTGTTTGTGGAAAATATGAGCCACTGATTTGTGACAAATCTTAATGGCAATGTTTTCACTATGTATTGTAAATCGTTTTTCACCAAGTTTGATAAGTGTATCATTTTATTGTAATGACTGTATACTATTGTGTCTGGTCGTTCTTCTTCGTCTAAGTCACAAAATTGCCTGAGATCAAAACCTGGAATGTTTATAGTAATCATTTTTGATTTCTTGATTGATGAAATGCTTGAAACTTTTTCTTTGATATGTTTGAAATCCCCTTTGAATTGAAAATATTGTTTAATCAAATATGTGACCAAATGATATTCTTTTTCAGACAAGGCCCACTTGCCTTGTAATGGTTCGTAATTTGTAATGTCGCAGTCAACCCCCTCGAGAGCAACACATAGATCTAAACATGTATAACCACCTAGTGCAGTAATATTTTTAGGCTTTATATGAGCCATTATTTGTTTGAGTAAAAAATATTCTAATAAGTCGTGGTCAAAATAAAACTTATCAATATCATATGTGAAGTTGTTGTGACTGTTAACACTCTTTGTGAACGAATTTAATTTAGTGTGTAAAGATTCCAGCATCCGATTTCATTACTCTTTAAATCCTCCGCCGGTAAGTTCAATTTCCTGTACCTGATTTGGCGTGTTGATTTGCTTATCTACCAATCTTAGCAACAACATGTTCAAAGCATTTCTAACTCTTTTGATAGTTTCGATATCAAACTTCATTTCTTTTTGCCTAGAATTGTCTGCTCTGTTGATTGCTTCGATAAAATTTTTGATATGTAATGTTTCGTCTTGCTTCATAGTGCTATTTAAACAATCATTTTGCCCTGTTTACTAGTGAAAAAGCCTGTTTTTGTTCAGTAACAGTTTTAAACGGTCCTTTAAATTCATTTCCTTCTAGTGTAGACAGTTTGGGGCAAAATCCTCGTACCCAGCCTTTTGGGAAATGCACTAAAAAATATCCAGCCGCATACATGTTATCTGAGTTTGCACTTTTACTGTATAGAGCAATTTTTTTATGCACATCAAATACACCGTTGTGTGGAACATGTTTGGTCGGATAGTCATACAATATTTTTTCAGGTTCCTGTGGCTCTGTCTCTGCAGAATGATCCAGTATGAATTTTGTGTTTACTTCATCTTCCGACATGGTTAGTATTGTGGAATCTACACAAGTAATCACATATTGTGTGTCTGTGTGTTTTTGAATTGTACCTATTTTAGAACCGTTATGTAATAACAACCAGAATCTATTAGGCAACAACTGCTTCGTTGTTACTGACTCTTGCGTTAAAAGGCTCTGCATAAAATTTGACATTGTCTCTAATCCTTACTAGTTCATGTTTACTACAAAATTTTAACAGATGTATACCAACATTTGCAACCTGTTTTGGATTATTTTCTGTGTCTGCTATTGTTGAAAACATAATCTCTTTTATATCATCAGGTTGTTGTGTCAAGTCTATCACTTGTTGATTTGTAGCATATTCTTGTTTTACTATTCTTTCTTTGCCTTCATGATCAACCCATCTTGCATTCATAATATTATTCCATGCAAATCCTTGATTGTGTCGATCTTCGAATGCTTCTAGCAATTTGTTTTTCCTTACTTTTGGATATGCTGAAAACACATTGTCTGACGAATCGCCACGCATACATTTTTCGAACAACAACCATTCTGGATTGGGTGCTTCTTTTTCTACTTTTGTTTTTTTGTCTATGATATGTTTACCATGTTCATCGAAAAAGCCTTCATGTGTAATCAACACATCAGTAATGCCATTGTACTGTGAAACATTATGAGCAATCAATTGGTAGAAGTCAGAATCAGAACTTACTATAATATGGTTGTCATCTGGATGTGATTGAATCCATCCTGCAATATAATCATCGGCTTCCAGTCTTGGGTGCTGTAATACTGTGCTATTTGTTTTTGTTTCTACAAATTCTTTGAACGAATCAAATGATTCCCAAAACACTTTGTCTGCTTCCATTTCTGCTGGGGACATAGCATCACGTGTTTCTTTCCTATTTGCTTTGTATGGAGTGTATGTATCTTTACGCCAAGACCTACCTTCGAAGCAAAACACAACATGATCTGCTTTAAATCTTTCCCAACATTTTTTGACTGAGTTGATACAAATATGTAATGCCAAGCCTGTCTTGGTATCTATATCATCACCACGCACAACATGTCTTGCTCTAAAGAATGTGTTGGCAGAATCAAACAGTAGATATGTTTTAGGAGATTTCAGTTTTGCCATCCTCTCTCACTGTGCGTTTTACTATTTCTTCTGTGCTTCTACCCATTGGGGTATCTTCTGTGGCAATAGTATTACACAACACCGAGAACCAATGATCAACAACTTCTTCATCAGTGTTGCCTGAGTATCCATGTTCTTTCAAGTTGATTACAAAATGTTTGTTCCAATCCAATTCAAAATAACCCATCTTTGGATTGTCAGCATCGACTTTTGTTTCCAAAACCTTCACGTAAGGTTTACCTTCTTTTGTTGCTATTTCTTTTTCTGTCAGCGGAGTTTGTACTTTATTCTTTTTCTTACCACCAAACATGTTTTTCATTTTATCTAACATAGTATTATTATAAGCATTCTTACCAAATTTGTCAAGTACCAATTGCATTACCAAACAGATATACATGAACTCTGGCCGCTACATTAAAACCACGTTCAAACGCTTTTTTGGCAACTTCTCCTGCTGACATGCTCTGCTCTTCTTCTCTTGCTCCAACAGGCATAACCCAAACAGGCCAATCAACACCAACATCTCTGAATTGTTTGACCACAGAATCAAGTTCTTCCCACTCTCTATCTCTGTGTCCAACCACAAATTTAAGTTGTCCAAGATCCCTTGTTTCTTTGTATTCTGCAACTGTTTCAGGTTTTATTGCTTTTGCCGCCTTCTCACCTGCTACAGACCACAGTTTTGGACTGACTGAAAAGAATACTTCTTGTTCCATGTTTGCCAAAAACTCTTTGGTTGTGTCTTTCAACTTTTGTGTGCCATTAGTTTCGAATGTAATTGAACTTGGAGTATTTTCACGTTCTTGTAAAGATTTCATAATACCGACTATGGCATCCTGTGTCATCAACATCAATGGCTCTCCGCCAGTAAAACAAAGATGTTGTGTCTGACCTGACACAGGATGTCTAAACAATCCGTCAGGATTGGAGTCGTTGCGGAGAATATCTACAATTTTGTCTGCTAACACTTCTGGAGTTTCATGCCCCATCAAGTGTTTGAATTTTTTTGCCCATGTGTAGGAAGAATCACAACCATGTTTCCACACAGGCAAATCTTCAACTCTGTTTACAGTCATTGGATCGAAGTCTTCATATGGCAGTTCATATGTTTCTGGATTTGTTGGATCTTTTTGTCCAAATCCATTGCATTGTAAATTACAAAGGAAAAATCTTATCCATGCAGTAGGCACACCAGTATAGTGTCCTTCACCTTGGATAGAATGGAAGATCTCGGAATAATAATACTTTTTGTCAGACATGTTTATAGTATATTATGTTATTTAGGTAATGTCAAATGTAAGTTCCCTACAATCTCTATGATTACCTGCTTTTGGTTCGTATTGTTCATTTGATATGTATGAATCTAATAGTTTACTACAATGTATTGAATGCTCTATAGACATATTGTAATGATAACCAAGTATAAAAGTATCTTGTTCTTTCCATGATATATCAGGATCTCTACCGTCCATCGACATACGTTTCATAGTTCGATATTGTTCTTTATCATCAAGCAGTATACAACCGCCACGTTTGGCATCCAAAGGTTTGCCGTTACCAAAACTTAGACATTGAATTTGTCCTTGTCGATACATATCAGGAGATAGTTGCCATGCACTGTCCCAGATATTTGATCCATGCAATTGGTATTCGCCAATCCATTCCTCACCGGTTAATTCATATTCTATTCCTAACTTGTGAAACAACATAGGCACACTCAAATATGTAAATGCAGTGCTTGTGATCTTTTTTGGGTCAGTATATCTAAGTGCAATTTCTAACGCATGAGTACAACAATCAGTTGCTATAACATATGGAGCACCTGTAAATTTAGACAGTTTGTCTTCGAATTGTTTTATTTGTTCGAGCATGTTACCTGCATTGTGTATCGATGTTCATATCCCATATTGTAGGCGGCATGTAAAGTTGAACCTTGCCAACTGCATACATCTCCAGCTTTCCATTGAGTAAACACATTATTTTCAATCTGCATCATGTGTCCTATTTTAGCATCTTCTAGAAAAATAATATACCTATGAATATCATTGATGTCATTTATTTCGTATGCTTTTACATAGTTTTCATACAAGTCAGAATGCAGTGGCAAAATATTACCAGGAGGTGTTCTGTTGAATGCAACAGCAACAATGTCATAATCAAATTGTGCTGTTACTTCATCTACAAATTTTGGCATAGGGTTTGGCATACTGTAAACATCATTGTTGATGATATGCTTGTAAGAGTCTTGACTGTATTGAATATAATTGTTGGATCCGTATCCGCCTAATGTTTTATAATCGAGATTGATAAAGTCTTGGATATTCCAGCATACTTTAATTTTTGTTATCAAAAGTGTACTCCAATTCATAATCACGTTCTAGTTCAACAGTACAACAATGTGGACCGCCACTCAAAGATCTCTGATGTCTCATATGCACAGGTATCACTGTGAATCCTTTTGTTTCTAACACATTGATCAGATTGGTTTGCGTGGATTGTACAACCACAGTGTCCTCATCAAGACTAACACAATTCATGCCAGTCCATTGACTCATCATTGCTTCAGTGCCTGCATAATTCATTTCTATAGGTTCCGGACATTCTATTAGATCCCAGTTACGCATACCGTAAGGCAGAACATCTTTACTTCTAATCCTGCTAGGATTTATTAGTGCCGTGCCAGGTTTTAACAAAGCAATGGTACTGTCTAAATGAGAATAGGAATACACATCTGAAATAATATGAACATTAAAATTTGGACCTAGTAATTTTTGTAATTGTTCTGCTCCTGCATAGTTACCAGTATTAGAATGTAGATACAAAATATCTCTGCCTGCTCTCAGCACATTAGCGGCATCCCACATGGGAGTAAAATTCAAAGTAGCCAATTTGTTTTTGTTCATAATACAACCGTCTTCATAATCTTTTTGGATGAATTGTGTTGCAGTGAGATCATCTGTAACTTTGCACATATATTTGTATTCATCTTTTCTACAGTTCATGGACATAGGTGATGCTATTATTTTTTCACCAATGGTTAAAATATTATCACGTGGGCAATACAAATAATGATTTACTTCTGCTGGTTCAGGCCTGGATACTTCAGTTCCAAAGTCTTTGTAAATCTTTGCTAATGATTCCAAATCTTCATTTGCTTCATCTATAATTGTTTGTGAATATGCTCCAGCAGGAATAGAATCTTGTAATGATCGATCAGCATAATTGATGTGCCTTACACCTAATTCATCAGGCAAATATCTCGCACTCGTGGCAGTGCCAACAATAACCTTTTTAACTTTACCCCATTCATTCATTCATTAAATACTTATATAATACAATGTTACGCCAATTTAAAAGATGGTCTCCATGGGATCCTGTGAAATCAATCATGCTTGGGTCCTGTTATTCTGAAAAATTTTTTGAGCCAGTTAAAAACCAAAAGTTACGAGAATCATTACAAAAAATCTGTATTGAAACAAACGAAGATATAGATAGAATAGAAAAATTATACAAAGATCAAAATGTTCAAGTTACTCGGACATTAATAGATGAGTCTGAGACAATAGAAGACTATCTAAATGATGCAGGTGCATTTGAACACAAGGCTTGGAAACCAAAATCATTGATACCAAGACCACCTATCATGCCTAGAGATTGTCAAGTAGTAATAGGCGATCACATGTTTGTAAACTTGATAGGTGATCGTAACATGATGAAATCATTGTTTAATGTAATGGAAGATCCTATTGAACAATGTATTATTCCTGTAGATCATGGATTCAAAGGACTACATGGAGGTCATCAAACTTTGATAGGCAACAGGTTATACCTAGACACAGATGCAGGCAACTATGATTCAGAATACAATGAAAAATTCAAACGTATTCTCAACGAGTACTATCCGCAAATCAAAGTGTATCAATTAGAAATAGGTGGACACAATGATTGTTGTTTCCATCCTTGCAAGCCAGGTGTATTGATTTCTTTAAATGATATACAGAATTATGATGAAACATTTCCAGGCTGGGATGTGCATTACATAGCAGATTCTAATCTTGATAAAGTAGAAGGATGGTTAGACATCAAAGACAAAAACAAAGGCAGATGGTGGGTGCCAGGTGAAGAAAAAAATGATGAGTTTGCAGATTTTGTTGAGACATGGTTAACTGAGTGGGTAGGGTATGTGGAAGAAACTGTGTTCGATGTCAACGTGCATATGATAAATCAAGAAACAGTTGTAGTGAATTCATACAACAAAGAGTTATTCCAATATTTTGAGAGTCATAAAATACAACCTATTATTGCACCATTCAGACACAGACACTTTTGGGATGGCGGAGTGCATTGTATGACTTTGGATTTATATCGTGAAGGTGAGTGTGAAGATTATTTTTCCCACGGATAAACTATCCAAGCAGGATCTTTATTCTTATCAATCTTTTTAGCAAAATATTTTACTGTCGCCACAGATGGTTTATTATCATGTAGCACCGCCCATTCAACATTCATATTCCAGTTTCTGAATTCTGTTGATAGTTCGTTTATTGTAAGTCCGGAATCATTGATGTCATCGATTGCCAAGTATTTTTTGGGAGGATCACACAACATTTCATCCATCAAATCTATCCCCATTGACTCATGCCCCATGCCACCAAAATCACGTGTGTGATAGTTTACAGGCTGTAATGGAATACCAAGTGCATGGCTTATCTTCACCGCTGGAATTAATCCTCCTCTAGTGATGCCAAGTATAGAATCGTATTTTGTTTTACCTATTTTGCGTATTAGTGTCTTGGTAAGTTTGTCTATGTCTTGCCATGATATATTATTTTTCTTAGGCATTAATTAACACGCGAACTGTTGTTGTAGTTTCACATTGTCCATAAACTCTTTTTTAGTTGCTGGATCATTCTTGAATGCTCCACGTAATACAGTCGTCTGTGTCAAACTGCTGTGTGCCTTGATACCTCTGTTTTCACAACAGCCGTGTGTGGCCTGAATATATACTCCTACGTCTTTACTTCCTGTTGTTTCCTCAATCTGGTTTGCGATCATCACATTCAGGTCTTCTTGTAGTGTGCCTCTTTTCGCACACCATTGTGCGATCCTTGTGTATTTGCTCAATCCTAATAGTTTAGGTCCTGCGATGATACCAATGTATGCAACACCCTTGACCGTTTGGTGATGGTGCGAACACAAACTTGTAAGTTCACTTCTCACAACCAACATACCCTCATAGCCTCCTTCAATGTAATTTGGAAATGCACTAGGGTTCGGCATTGTGTCGTATCGACCAGACATGATCTCATTGATGTACATTTTGGCCATTCTTTTAGCGGTGTCCATGCTGTTGGGATCAGTTTCTGTGTCTATCACTAGGCTCTGCAACACTTTTTCAAATGCCGGGATAGCCTCGTCTATAAGTTTTTGTTTTTCTCCCTCTTCGATAAATTCGCTGATGTTGTCATTGGCCCATGCCCTCGCACCTGCATCTTTAACTCTTTGTTTGATTATGTTGGAAGTCTGTGTCATACTATGTTCCTTTTTTTTGATGTTATAATTTTAGTATACTGTCATTAATTTTTTGATACAAGTTCTTTCCATGGAAAAATTCTTTCATGAGTGATTGTTTTTGATGTTGCATCTTTATTCTGAATGAATCATAATTGTCCATGTAATTACAAATTGTATTTAGAATTTTGTCTTTGTGTTCCATATATTTTTTCATATCGAGAGTCCATTCTGCAGGATATTTGAAATTGTCAAACATCTCTGTGTAACTTAGTCTGTCTGGAACTAACGGAATAACATCCAACAATAAACCTTCAAAGCCGGATATTCCTAATGTTTCCTGCAAGTTGGCCGAGAATAATAATTTTGATTCTGCCAACAAATTATGATAGTCATCTTTGGATCTTGGTTTTTCTTGTGCTACCACAAACTCATATTGTGGCAATGAATCTTTCAAATCATAAAAAATGTCTGGCTGTTTTTCAGGAGCAATTCTGTGCGGAAACAGTATGATATCTTTTTTAGGCATATCTTTAAATGCTTCTAATTCTTGGTCCATGTATTCCATCGGCCAACCAGTTCTTGTGATTTTGTCTTTATTCAAGTTCAATGTATCAGCAAACATATTGATATGAAAGTCTGTGGCAAAGAAGTTATCATCATAACAATCATACATAGAACGTTCTGCATTTCGCACCCATGGTTTATCACCAATCATTCTGCCTAAAAAGTCTGCTGGATCATATGAACCGGCGTGCCACATACCGCCTATTTTAATTTTTACATTCAACAGTTCTGCCATATATCGCAGTTGGATCACAGTAGGATTCCATGCATCAGTGTACAAAAAATAATCTCCATCTTTCACTTCACCGTCACAAAACATTTGGCCAATTTTTTCTAATTGCTTGGATTTGTACACATTGGTGCCTCCAAAATTTAAGAATGCTCCTGGAGTAGTTGCTTGTGGAGTATCGCCACCTGATATGGTCATCACAGATTGATTTGTGTGTCTACCTAATTGTTTAGGCAAATACTTTTTCCATTGTGCTGTGTATCTTGTTTCAACTGCTTCTATGTCTACTATAAAAATCATTTTACTGTGTATTGTTCATAAACTCTGTTTATTACATTGTGTGTCTTTACAAAGGTAGCACATTTTGGCATATCTTTCAACCTTCTTGCTCCAATATATGTTGCAGAAGATCTCACACCGCCAAGTATATCTTCCACTGTTTCTTTGACTGGTCCTCTGTATGGTAATGTAATCAATCTTCCTTCATTGCCACGATAACCATCTTTTCTTTTTCCATGCACTTCTCTTGCTCTATCTGAACTCATGCCATAAAATTCTACTTGTCCATCTACTATTTTTTGTTCTGATTCATCGTGTCCTGCCAGCATGCCGCCTATCATAACCATATGAGCCCCGCCACCTAATGCTTTTGCGATATCTCCTGGAAACACACAACCGCCGTCTGCCATGATATGTCCATCAACACCATTTGCCGCATCTGAACATTCAAGTATTGCTGAAAACTGCGGTACACCAACACCTGTCATTGTTCTAGTTGTACATACAGATCCAGGACCAATTCCTATTTTAACAATGTCTGCACCATTCAAAATCAGTTCTTCTGTCATCTCAGGCGAAACAACATTTCCTGCAATTATTATTTTGGTTGGATACTCATCACGTATTCGTTTCACAAAGTCAATAAAGTTTTGGTGATATGCATTGGCAACGTCAACAGTAATAAATTTTACATCTGGAAAACTGTCTAACACTTGCGTCATAGTGTTGTAATCAGGAGCATCTGGATCCCACATCACATTTGTGCCAGTACACACAGAAACAGACTGTAATCTAAGACCAGTGCCTGCCGCTTGTTTCCATTGATCAATTGTGGTTGACTTTGTGATCACAGTCATCATTTTGTATTCCTGTAAAACTTTTGCCATAGAAAATGTTCCTACGCCATCCATATTACTTGCAAATATAGGACAAAATTCTAATTGCTTACCAGAGTTAATAAAATTAAATGTTCGTGTCATTTTAACATCAGCACGTGATGTCAATGTTGATCTTTTGGGTTGCAACAGCACATCGTCAAAATTTAATTTTATTTCAGATTTTATTCTCATACATATAAACTTTCTGATTCGTCAACACATTTAAATCTTAAATTCAAATAACTTTGTATTTCTGCTTTGTCGCATGAAAACACAACACAATCAAGTCCTGCATCTTCAAAATAAAAGTCTTTACCATATGTCCAACCTTTTAGTCCTAAGTCATTGCTCACTATACATCCAACGTCAAAGTCTTTGTATCCACTGTTCAATGCACCACCTTCAACAGCATAATAAGAATTTCTGTCACTCGTGTCTGTGCTTGATACAATTACTTTTGTTTTGTATCTGTATGGTCCTGGATTGCTCAATTCATTGTCTCCGCAAACGGAAATTCCATATCAGCACCATTCTCTCCATCTTCGCTTACAGAAATTTTAATATATCTGCCTGGATATCTTGCTTTGATTTGTTCTGCCAAATCTTCGCCCATCATTTCACAACTTTTATAATCAAGTTCTATTATGCCATCACCATATAAATTTTCAAGCCATCTTTTGAACTGTATAAATTCTATATCTCTGTCATCATGAAATACTTCAATCCATACTTTAAAATGAAATATGTGCCTATGCGGATATCCCAAAAAGGACACATCATATTCATCACCTGTTGCTAATTTAGGATCAGTAAGTGCCGCAGGATATTTGTGTATGCCTTCTTTACTAAATGTTACCCATATTGTGTTCATAGTATTTCATCATCTCCATATTCATTCCAGTCAGTAAAATGTTCTTCTTTTATAAGGTCACGTACTGACCAACACCATACTCCAGGATTTGTTGCTTTAAAGTCTTTGTCATCAATCTTAAAAATTACATTGCCTTTCATTTCCATAATATTTTCTACAGGCACTGCATACACTATTGAAAATTTTGGATTGGATAGAAAATTTGTTATTTCATTTAAGTCTGCGTTGCCAGGAACATCAAGGGTCACATGATAATTTTCTAATAATCTTTTTATTGTTGGCATCAACATTTCTTTATCAAGGGTATCAAAATATTTGAAACAATGATTGGCTCCAAGATAAATGTGTGTACAATTATTTTCTTCTGCATACTTTTCGATGTCTTTGTACTGTTGATGCTTGACCACAAACAATGTCTTCATTCCTTGTGTAGGAGTTTTTTCTACTTCAGTGCCTACAAAAAATTCAGCAGTGTCTGTTACACCTGTTGCGTAATCACGTTTCATCATTATCAAACTTTTCGTCTATCCATTTGTTTAAACTTTCATCAGAGGTATCTGAGCCTCTCATTTCTTCAAGTTCGTCTAAAAGTTGTTTCATTTGTAATTTTTTCTTTTTAGCATCTAGCAATATTTCTTTGTGATCCCATGATCGGTTCAGTTCTCTTTGTGCTTCAAGTTGTTTGACAGTCTTTTTTAGTTTTTTCAATTCTTGTTTAAAATTCAAAATTTTTGCAGATGCCATTATAATCCTTTCACTTTTTTCCATGTTGAATGTAAAACATAAAACCATAATCCATTAATAGAAGGTTCAACTAATGCAACAGCACCTGCCTCCCATATACTGGCTCCAGTCATTGTACTAACAACTATCATTGCTATACAGATATGGCCGGTGGTGTAGATTAGTGCCAGAGCCAACGAACTTTTTATTAATTCTTTGAATGCTCCTTGTATTCCTTGTGTAAATTCTGTCATTATATTTCCTCAAACAAGTTACCAAATTGTGTTGATGCATTAACTGTTTTTTTGCCTGTTGCTCCTCTAGTTCCTATAATACTCATCCAATAATTTGAGTACTCTTCTATTATAGCATCTGCTACTTCTTTGTCATCCGTTGCAAATATGGCTTCTACAATATCACGGAACATAATCCTATCAAATGTTTCATTAACCAACATGTCAGGGATAATACCTTTGTCATACTGCCTGTTTGCTTCTTGCACTGCGTTGATGTGCATCCAAACATTATGGCCCATCATAACTGCATATGAAAAAGAATCCCAAGATGTTTTGCCTTCTTTACCAACTTTGTTAAGGTCACCTGGCCCGTAAATGCATATGTCCTTTGCTTGTAATCCATCTGTAATAGGTGAATTTAAGAAACTTGAATGCTTGCCTTCTCTTATAAATGCCTGTGAAAATGGTGTCGTGTCTGTGGATAACTTTTTGTCATCTATACTTGGAACCATTCTGTACACCCATTTGGTTCTGTCTTCTGTTTCTAGTTCACAATAAATTTGTCCATTTGCAGTTGCAAGGAAAGGTGATGCACAATCAAATGTAACCATAAAGTTTTCATTGTGGTATTTGCGTACTGCTCTCTGTATGTCTGTCAGCAGTGTTGCCCATTCTAATTTAGATGTGCCTAAGAAGTGCATCACATCATGCACACCCTTTTCCAGCAATCCATCAAATCTTAATGCAACCAATCTTTTTAAGACTAGATGTACATCACACATATTTTGTCCACCCATTGACCAACCATTCAAATGATTGCCCGGATGTTGTTTTGGATCTGAATAGTGTTTCATGTGTTCATACCATGCATCTGCATCAGCATGATTTTCGCCTTGTAACACATTTAAAAATTTACAAGCACCTGTCCTGTGCTTCATGAAATATTCATTGTTGATATCTGTGGCCTTTAGTGCTTCATCATAACTGCCTACACCTGATGCTGTGGCTCCTTCCGGAGAACGTGCAACCCAGGCAGGAATATCAAGTATCATGCCATAGTCCATGTGTGTATCCATCCAGTTCAATACCAGTTCACGTTTTTTCTGTGCTTTAGGACATGCTGGGTCTTTCCAGTCACCTGCCCATTTGCCTTTACCTATCTGAAATCCACCTGAGTCACCTAACACCCATGATGTTGATCTGTCACGTTTTCGAAACATATCTTCTTTGGGGGAGTCTTTGGATAGATCCAAATCGGCATGACCAGCCGAATACAAACACCATTTGTATTGAAACTGGCCTTCATTGGGATTCAGATAGTTCAAACTTTCAACACCATGTTTGAAGTTTGAGGGGATACGTGAAGGATCGACGTAATCGGTATGCATCTGTTTCCCAATGAAAGTAGCGTAAAACCCACTGGTAGCAGGGAGGAAATGAGCGAAATCCTTTTGCTCTTCAGTAAGGTTAATTCTCATATTACTTGCTTTGTGCAGGAAGTATGTATTGATATTTGCCAACGCCTGAATCAAGTACAATCTGTAATGCACCATCATCTGAAAAACTCATTTCGCAATCAGCAGTTTCTATCAATTTTAAAATTTGTGTAACTTGTGCCACAGGCCATGCCCACGATTTAGTCAACTCACCGGTCACACCAGTTTCGAATACAAATTCACCAGCATGTGATGAAGCATCACCAAACTTAAATTTTAAGTTTCCATCTTCAGTGATCACAGTAAACACATTCTCTTCTGAGTTGGCTTGTGCTTGAAAGTTCAATCGCTGTACAGATGGCATGGTTGGCTTCATGGTTACATGCCAATTTACTCCTCTAAATTTTACAGACTTTAATTTTTCATTTACTATTTCTGAATTCATAAATCTATAATCATTTTTGAAGTCTTTATTTGCATTTTCAAAATGCAATCCTGTTGGAACAGTTTCACCGTTACGATCTTGTGTGTTTACAGTAATATCTGCTTTGTCTTTGTATTCAGGACACTTAAGAATAATGTCTAACTTACCTAAGTTAGGCATTCCAAATGTACCTTTCATTTCTGCAACAGGTTTATTAAATTCTGCTTTTACAACAACTGATCTGTCTTCAGCCATTGCATCCATTTCTGTTTTTGTGTCGTCACCTACTATCTTAACTAGATCAATAAATCCTAATGAATGTGTGTGCTTGACAATGTCTTGTAGTATATCCTTCATATGTGTATCTCCTTATACTTCATTATAAAAGTAATTAGATCAAAAGTCAAATGTTATTCGCCAATCTTTTCCATTTTGGTTGGGCCTTTTTTGATACTTCCAAGTTCTCCAGGCTTTTGCATGGATAAGAATGAATAATGATCTTCAATGTGATGAAACTCACACTTCATATCAAACTTTCTTGCCATCTTTTTTATTATTGTTTCTGTACAGTAAGTACGTTTTTTTGACACTACCGAGTTCCATTCACGCTCTTGGTCAGCATCACTAAAATGTATAAATGCAGACCCGCCTGGTTTTAACATCTGATTGAAAGATGATATCAAATTTCTCATCTGTTCTAGAGACAAATACGGAAAATAATCAAGACACACAATATTACCAATTTGTCCATATGGAACATTCATATCTGGGATGTCGCCATGTATTTCTAATGGTTTATGTCTGTACTGTTGGGGATTAGATTTCTCTCTAAGATTGCTACGCAAGTGTTGTTCTATGTCATTCATTTTAAATTTATTAGACAGCACATACACCAAATGTGATTTAACTCCTTGTTCTGTGTAAAGTAATGTTGTAGGACAAAGCCATACCATTGGATATCGCCAATCACTTTGTCTTACCAGCCATGTTTTAATAAAGTGTTCTACATTTTGATTGTGTTCAATTTTTAATGTTTCAAAAAATTTTTCATCAAACCCCATAGCAAGACTTTTACCCATATCATTATTGATCATTTGATATGCTTCATCTGAAGTTTGAATATAATTTTCTAGTGATTGAAGATCTTGATGCAACTCACTTTTGAACATATCAAAGTTTTCATTACATGCTTCTTTAAGAATCTTGACTGCTTCTTTTATTTGATATCTTGATGCCATTACCCAAATAATTTATCAAATGTATTATCGGCTTCTGAATTTCCTAAATCCCAATCCAGCACACCTATCAAATTATCTAACTTTTTATTGATCAATGTTGCTTCCATCTCATCATCTGCAAATGGCATTTCCTTGAACCATTCTGGAATACGCAATTCATCTGTTGGATATGCAATAGACGTGTATCCCATGGGATTGTCTTTAAGTTTGCACACAATACATTTTTGCCCATCTATGATATCCATGGAATATCTGTCATTATAAACCTTTTTGAGTGTGTTCCAGTTGATGGCCGCTCTCACATGTCCAGGCATGTTTATTTTGCCTTTGCGTTTTTCACGTGAATGATACTCTGTGAGTTTGTTTACACGTCTTGGTGATCCTTTTTCCCAGCCTGGCATCTTCTTAAATTCTAATCTAAAGTCAGCAATAAACTCCATTATTTCTTGTTCTTCTTTTCCTGTTAGCACTCTGTCCAACACATCTGATAGAAAATTTTGTATGTAACTTGGAGTGTCTGAACGTTTTAAATCTAACCCCATGGCTTTTATTTTGTCTACTTTGTTTCCTTCTAAATCATATATCTTGATAGCATATCTTTTCTTTGTAATGAATAATCCTTTTGATCCAACAACTTCTCTGCCTGCTTTTATCAATTTGCCATAGGATGATGGACAATTAAAAGCATCTTGCATATATTTTGTAAACGACTTGTTAACTTCTTCTGCAACAGAATCATACAGTTGAGTCACTGAATCTTCTGACCAAGGAATGTTGCCTGCATCTATTTCTTCTTTCAAAGGAGCATAGGCACTGAAATACACAGAGTCTGTGTCCCCATATATCACAGATGGTCCAACATAATCATATGTGCCACAAATGATTTCATTGGTCTTTGCCGCCATGTGTTTTGTTATGCATCTGCCAGTCAATGTTGTTGATTGACCGATTCTTATGTCAAAGAATCTACAACCTGGATTGAGTAATGCACCATACAGTGAATTCAAATTAATTTTTTTGACCAATTGTCTTTTATCCCAAAACTCTTGTTCTACTTTGTTTCCGGCATCAATTGCCTGTTGTAGTTTGCCTTGCATTTCTTTTCTTTCTGCATACCAACGTTCTAACAAGCCTGGAATCACACCTGCAAATTCATGTGTAAAAATTGTGCCATTTGCACTCAAGAACCATGGATTGCCTTGATCATAGATCAAATCATACACTTCTGCCGCACTGAGTATATTGGACTCTCCATTCTCCCAATCAATTGTGATGCTTTGTGCTCTGTCTTTACGCATGACAGCACCATACTCTAGTGTGCCAAATTGGCCTTCCCATGCACCTGCAAAACTTACTTTTTGTGCCATCTTTCCATCTATAAAGTCTTCAGTCAAGTCTTGCCGCAGTTGTCCAACAATAGTTTCATTTCCCATGTTCAATGCCCTGATCACACTTGGATAAAGTGAATTGATGTCAATGGATCCAATCCAATCATGCAATCCTTTTTTAGGATATGCCACATAGGCACCTGCCGCAGGATCTGATCCTGGTTCACGCCTTACTCTGTCAGGAACAACCATACCACGTCTGTGTGCTTCATTGATGATGCCTTGCTCAGTCACTGCCACAGCACCCATTGTGGTCTGTATCAACACAGTGTTTTGATGTGCAAGTTCATTAGAAAGATCAATAAATTTAAGTTTGGCATCAAGTCTGCCCAGCAGTGCTGTATCTTGTCTGTTGTATTCTATAAATTTAACAAAGTCTTCGTTGTACAATTGATCCAGTGTGCCTTCATAAGGAGTCTTTTGTTCCCCCAGTTCATGCTTGGATATAAAGTCTAATGCGTATGAATGTCTTTCTTCATATGTGTATTTTCTATACAGTTGCATATAATCCAGATGCACTCTGCCTATTATATCATATGTGACTTCTTCGTTGCCAAAACGTTCAAATGTTCTTTTGCGTGGAAATGTGTTCCACAAACACAAACGTCTTGTGTCGTCTTTGCTCAACACTTTAGCAATTCTATGCACAGTGTATGGAATATCAAATCCTTCTGAGTTCCAACCTGATATTACATCAGCATCTTCTATGATTGTGATAAACTTGTCCAACATGTCTGCTTCATCTGGACACAACATTGTGTTTTCAAATTGTTGTTCTACAATTTCTGGATTAGGAAAGTTCTTGGGTGGTACTGCAAGAGTAATCAATTGATCTAACCAATCCAAATACACAGTGACAGAAATTATAGGAGACCATGCATCTGCTGGTTTGGCATAACCTTTTGCTGGATCAAAATCTACCTCAATATCAAAAAACGCACACTGCAATTTTGGAGTCTCTTTGCCCAGATAGTTTTCTTCCAAGCATCTAAAGATTGGATTTACATCTGACTCATACATTTTTTTGTCTTTGTGAAAAGCACATTCACGTTTGAATTCTTTGCCCTGTTTGGTGGCTATCCTACTGACTGGATTACCATATATGCTTTTGTATTTGCCTTTGGGATCATCATAGTAAGCCACATAACGAGCAGGATATTCTGTGAAATATCTCTTGCCTTCTCTGCGTTCTACCACAGATATCTTGTCTGCTTCTCGGTCAAATAATGCGTCTACGTAACTCATGTGATATAGTTTAACACGATTCCTCCTGAGCCTACAAGGAATAAAACAGCATTGGTCACAATCAAAGACGGTTCACGCCACATACAAGAAACAGCCAGCCATATGAGACCTCCTAGTGCAAGTATGATAGCACCTAACGGATATATTCCGAAAGCATTAACGCCTGTACCTACAATTAAAATTGACGTTGCTAACCATTTTAAGATTGTGTCTAGTTTCATAAAGAATCAAGTAACTCTGCTAATTTCTTCTTTGATTTTCCTACTGCTTTTACTTTTGCAATTTGTTCCCTGTTAGAGACATCATTGCCTACAACAACCAAACCAATCATGCCCATAGCTTTGTGTGGTGTACACACATAGTAGTATATGCCTGGCATATCAAAACTGTGGCTTGTTTCTGCATTCATCTTGCTTTTCTTTGGTAATTCTGCACCTATTGGCCCAGCAACAAATTCTACATTGTGACCTTTTGCTGTTGGTACCCAAGTAATCACTGTGCCAGGATCAACTTGCACGATGTCTTGTGAGTAAACCATTTTAGCCCCATCGTCTCTTTTGTTCAACATTTCAATAGTGGTTGCGTATGTTGGTGTAACAAATAAAAAAACTAATAGTGTAATAATATATTTCATATATATTCCCCCCATGTATATCCTCTTTTTAATAATGTGTCCTTGGCAATTCTAGCTATAAAATGTGCGTATGTATCCTGTTCCGCATGAGTAATCGACCCATTCTCCAATTGGGGGTCTAATAATTTACACCAGGCATTCATTGGTGTAGTTCCCAAATCCTCCCAAAAGTCTATAATTTGAAATAGGTCATCCTCGTTTTTTGGATCTTGGATCCACTTACGCATTTTGGTTTTTATTTCTTTTTTCATGTATGCTCCTTATCTTGCTATGTCTAATAATACTTCTAAGTCTTCGAAATCTTCACGTTCAGCTGCCGCACTGTCTTTGAATCTAACATTAATTGCTTTCATCAGTACTGCTGGTTTTATGTTAAGTTCAAGTGCTACTGCTTTAACTGTGTCACGCAATCCTTCATTTAAATCTTGTACTTCTTGTTTTACATTTGTGCCTTGCTGAATGATCTGTTTAATCTTGGCTTGATCATCAGAACTAAAGTTTGCTATTGCCATAATTGTCTCCTTTGAAAAAATTATTATACAACGTAATAATGAATTTGTCTATTGATTTCTAGTTTGTTTTTTCATGCCAGCACTGAAATATCTTACAGAGCCTTCTTTGTTTTTCTTAAGACCACGACTGCCTGGAGATTGTGGTTTTGCAATTTGTTTTGCTACTTGTACAAATTCTTTAATCTTCACCATACATCGCGTCCGAGTTGTCTTTGTCATATTTATTGAATTCACTAGTATCCTTGTATGAGGCTCCTTTAGATCCAAACTCGGTCATGTAGTCATCAGAAGTGCCGCCAGTTCTTTTGTTTTCAACTGTGTACACTGTTTGATCAATTTTGTATCCTGGATTGCGTGTGAGTCTGTCTGTGATGTATGCATCATCAGTCCACACAATTCTGTTGTTTGGATAAATGAAAAAGTTTCCATCATCCATTTTAAATGTGTGGCCACATTTGTGTTCAGGATCTTCTGCAAAATTGCAGTCTGTGTTGCCAGCATGATTTTCCCAAGACCAATCTAGTGTGAACATGTATTCGCCCCAATGTCTGCCACCATGCAAATCAATCAATTCTGCTTTGCGTCTTGCCAATCTGTGTCGCACATTTACATCAATGTAAGGGGAAAAACAGTTCCAGTATTGATGCATTTCTATAGGATGTACAGGAGCATCTTCTTTCCAACAGAATGCCATGATAGGTCTGCGTGTCCAGTTTACTCCATTTTCCATCAATGCTTCAAACAATGGAACTTTGTGTTCCATGGATGCAACTGAATGAACTTCTGCCACAGAAAAATCGCCGTGACCTTTTTGATGATCGTACATGTACTCATCTCTTATCAAACATGTGAAAGGTGGTAGGTTATGATTCAAGTATGCCATGGATACTAGTATATATCACTATTTCTTTTTGGTGGCTACGTTTTTTGCTTTTCCGCGTCGATTTTTGTTTGGGTCTTGTCTACGTTTTCTACTGGCCGCAGATTTTCTGCCTTTTTTGCCCAGTGCCTGTGCTTTTGATCTTGGTAAACATTTAGGTTTGCCTTCTTTTGAAGACCCTCTAGCACAATCTCCTCTGATTTTTCCATCAGGTCCAAATCTTACCCATTTGTCTTTGAACCATTTTCTGAGTCCAGAATGATTTGATTCATCGAGATCACCAAATGTAAGTTCTTCACAGTTGAT
>Ga0098037_1000453_pt1 | contig 21413 bp, 28 predicted proteins | sample 5_EtaG_FD_75050 | JGI IMG/M metagenome (GOLD analysis project Ga0098037, IMG submission 75050) | Marine viral communities from the Subarctic Pacific Ocean - 5_ETSP_OMZ_AT15132 metaG | ecosystem: Environmental > Aquatic > Marine > Oceanic | place: Pacific Ocean | collected 2015-01-08 | reverse complement strand
TTAGTTGTCCCTTTTTTTATGTCTAGGATTCTTTTAGATCACACATTATCGGTCGGTAATCTTACAAAAAGTAAGGGGGGGGACAAAAATCGTGCTACGCAGTATATACACACACAAGCTTAATAACGAACACAAACAAAATACATTTGTAGCACAATGCTAGTCATGGTCTTAATTTTTATGTTAATATCAAACTTTATCTACGAGGTACCGAATGGAAGAAGATATGATGAATATGCAGGTAGACCCTGTGATGATGCCCGATCAAGGGACTCCGATGGGTCAGCAAATGCCAGCTCAAATGCAATCAGAATTAGATCAGATATCAGGTTCAGACCAAGAAGAGGCTAAACAAGCCCTCATGCAAATTATAAATATTTTACAACAAATGGTAGAACAAGGTGCCTCAGATGCTGAAATACAAGCATTTCTAGAACAAGTTGGCATCACTATGGAAGAACTACAAATGGCTAGGGAGATGTTCGGTATATGAGTCGTATAACAAGAGCCCAAAAAATAGCAGAGCAGGTTTTAAAAACCAATAGAAAAAAACGTAATGAAGAAATTATAGATCAAGTATTAACACCTAAAGGCCGTGATTATGAAAAATTTTCAAGAGCGGCTGACGCAAGAATTGATAAAGTTTTAGCTGAGCAGGGAATACCTATGAAGCCTCAACGTGGTGGATTGCTAGGGGCTGCAAAGGCAAGAGGTATGATCTCCCCAAAAACAGAGAGTGATGTTAGAAGAGTTGTTGGTACGGGTGCGGCCACAGCAGGTGGAGCATTAGCACTAGGCACTAAAGGGTTTAATGAGCCTTATGATGCACAGAATATGGTGATTGACCCAGCGGCTATTGGAGCAATAGCGGCTAGAATGGGCAAAAGTATTTCAGAAACGGTAGATGAAGCCTCTGGACTTGTTGAGCAAACAGCTATGCCTGCAACATTGTTTTTTATGGAGATACAACAAGGCTATCAAGATGAACTTGAACGCCAAAGAAACATGGAAATGTATGGTCAACCTACCGTTCCAGAGCTTGAATCTGGAGCTATAGAACCTGTATCTCTATTATTTGCTGAGGGCGGCCCTGCAGAGCTTGGCATGGACAACGAACCTAGATTTTCTGAACGACCACCTTTTTCCCAAAAATTTACTATTGAAAACGAAATCAAAAATAAATATAAAGAATACGAAATGGCTGTAAGAAACAATGAATTGTTACGTGCTCAGAATTTAGTAAATGAAATAGATCAACTTGAGCAACAAAAAATCATGATTCAAAATCAAGCGGCTAGTCCTTTGTCTAATAGAGACCTATTTGGAGAAAGAGGCAGAACTATGTCCAATAGGGACATGGAAATAGCTAATATTCTAGAATCTATATCTCAATAGCCTACCATGGCTGCACGCAAAGAAATACTAGCAGATCTTAGTACCAAGATATCTGAAGGTAACATCCGTGAGGCCTATCGTACCTTTGAAGAACTGCCTCTTGTAGATCAAATAGCCGTAGGTCTCTCTCCTATTGTAGGTGATGCAATCGCAGCTTACGAGGTTGGTGAGTTTGGTCGTAGAGCCAAAAGCAACATAGAATCAGGCGATAGACTAGGCGCAGCGGGTAATATAGGCATATCTGCACTAGCAGGCGTAAGTTTAATACCGTTATTTAGATTCCTTCGTGGTGCTAGGGGTGCAACAAAATCTGGTGCGAAAACACTAGAAGCTTCAACGAAAGCCGAGCAACCCCCTGTTGAAGCAAAAGTAACACCCTCAGCACCGAAGGATGCACCCTTACCTGAAGTTAAGCCTTTCCAACAACGTCCCTTAGCTGAGCTTGATTACAGAACAGGCGGTGGACTAGGTTATCAACTAGACCTTGGGTCAAAAACTCGTAAATGGCTAAATGGCTACGAACAACCCGATATTGGAACTTTAAAACCAAGCGAACAATCAAAAACAGTATCTGAGTGGATTGCATCTATGAAAGCTGACAATTTGCCAGAGGGAGAGCTAAAATTATTGCGACTGATAGATCCTGATGGCTCTCCAAGCACAAGGCTACTTAGCGAAACAGCAGGCAGTAAAACTATAAGTCGTGGATTTTTAGATGATTATATGCAAAGAGCACAACGGGATTCATTACAAGTTCGTAGTGTACCTTATAGAGAATTTGAACATCCAAGCTCAAAACCAGATTATCTAAATGTAGAGGATCAACGGCAGACTCTATATTTTATGCGAGGCACAGGTGAATATCGAAGCACGCCCGATCATTACAGCCAGAGCAAATTTGGCAAAAAGCACCGTGGCAACAGTGCCTATGTGTTTGATGGCGATGCTACTACGCAACCAGGTGCCAGATATGCGGCTAGAAGATCTGCATTGGTGCCAGAGGACGCAGAGAAAATAGACAAAGCTTTTGAAAATATAGACTTACAACCAACTGACAATATAAAAGAAGTTTTCCGTATTCAAAGTGATTTTCAAAAAGAGGCTAATAGAAAGTTTAGAGAGCCTAGAGCACAGACTAAAAAAGTGTTTGAAGATGCTGGTGGCTTAAAAAAGATAAAAGAAATGGATGTTGCAGTCCAGTATAGACTTAGTGCTCCTACACAAAACAGACCATTAGCCGCTATTTTAAAAGATTTTATACAAGATACAGATAGTGCTTATTCAGATTTAACAGAAATGCCTGGTGGTATGACAGGAGATACTTTTTATGAGATTTATGTTGATGGCATAGATTTTAAACTACGTAAAGCTTTGCTTGATAATGATGTAGCAACACAAAAAAGTTTGTTAGGTGATAACTATGAATACTTTACTAAAGGGTATGTAGACTACGAAATACCATCTGGTATTAGAGAGGACACTTTGTTGATTCTGAAACAAGATTATATTAGGCCTGCAAGTCAAGGTGGCAAGTATAAAAAACCAAAATCAGCACAAATATTTAAAGATATTAAAGCATTAGATCCAAAAGTAACTGATGCCACACTTATGGCAAAAGGCTACAAAAATTTACGAGAATTGGATGATGAAGTTTTAATGAAAGTAATAAAAGAATTACTTAAAAGAAGAAAAATAGAAGAGGTTCTTAACCAAAAAGTTGTGGTGCAACCAGGCACAGGATTCATAGATCCTAAACAACAAGCCGCAACAATGAAAAAACTAGCTGATTACAACAAAAAAGTTGCTAGAGTCCAAAAAATCCAAGCAGATAAATTTAAAGGTATAGAATCCGACCCAGATGAAGTCATTGAATTACTAGATGGGTTAGATCAAGAAATTATGGATCTTGGCGTGACTGAGTTTTCTATAAGTCCAAGAGATATTGAAAGAGTTACTGGCAGACCTTTTGCAGAGTCTTTGGATAAATCAGATGAAGAAATATTCTACATGCTAGATGATACAGGTACTCGACAAAAATATGTTGATGTACCTAATAATCCAAGCGACTTAACCAGAGCTTATTTTGATGATATTGTTGATGTTGGCACCAAAGACATAGAAATAGCCAATGGTGTGAAAATATTGAAAAAAGCAGTTGCTGCAAAAACAGAAGGATTACCCCAAGGTCCATACTTTAAAGGGGGTAGAGATAGATATACCATATTACCCATGAGAACTAACATATTGAAAGCTTATAAAGAAAATGCTGATGGAGTAAGTATTATGAAAAACCAAGCACTCACTGAAGCTAGGGGTGATGTAAAGGGTGTTATGCAAAATTATAAAGATGCAGCAGCGGAAATAAAAAAAGTTCTTAAAGAATTAGGCGTAGATGAAAAAGGGGTTTTAGAAACAGTAGATACAGGGTCAGTATTTGACGGTACTTACTTAAAATTTACTCCAGAGTTACTTGATGCTATAAACAAACGTGGTATCAATGCTTTCAAATACGGTGGTGCCGTTGATATAGACGCTATGTTAGCTGAGTTATGAAGCTTGCCCATTTATCAGATCAAGAAATCAAAGAAACTTTAGTTCTGCAAGAACGCCTAGAGACTCTTAACAAACAAGAACAATGTCATAACAGCTTCTTGTTCTACGTGGAACAAATGTGGCCAGAATTTATTTGTGGTCGCCATCACGAAATCTTTGCCCAAAAGCTTGAAGATGTAGCTAATGGCAAAATTAACAGGCTTATTGTCAATATGCCACCAAGACATACAAAGTCTGAGTTTTGCTCAACCTATTTTCCTGCATGGATTATGGGTAAACAACCCAATCGTAAAATTATGCAAACCACTCACACAGGTGAGCTAGCTGTAAGATTTGGAAGAAAAGTGAGAAACATGATGGATTCTGTTGAATATAAAAGAATCTTTGACAATGTGGAACTGCAAGCCGATTCTAAATCTGCAGGTAGGTGGGAAACCAACAAAGGTGGTGAGTATTTTGCTGCAGGTGTCGGTGGTGCTATTACAGGTCGTGGTGCAGATCTATTAATTATTGATGATCCACACTCCGAGCAGGATGCTTTGAGTCCAAGTGCACTAGAGTCCTGTTGGGAGTGGTATACCTCTGGGCCTAGACAGCGTTTGCAACCAGGTGGTGCCATTATTGTAGTGATGACACGTTGGAGTACGATAGATCTTACTGCAAAATTACTAGATGCACAGAAAGAAGAAGCTGCAGATCAGTGGGAGATAGTCGAGTTTCCTGCTATTTTTCCCGATACAAACAATGCTTTATGGCCAGAGTTTTGGGAAATGTCAGAATTAGAAAAAGTTCGAGCTTCTTTGCCAGTGCAAAAATGGAACGCTCAGTGGATGCAGAACCCCACATCTGAAGAAGGTTCTATAATTAAGCGAGAATGGTGGAATATTTGGGAACATGATGAAATGCCATCTGTTAGCTACATAATTCAAAGCTACGATACTGCTTTTTCTAAGAAAGAAAACGCTGACTATTCTGCAATTTCTACATGGGGTGTGTTTCGTCCTACGCCAGACTCACCTGATTGTTTGATTTTGCTAGATGCACAGAAGGGTAGATGGGATTTTCCTGAACTCAAACGTATTGCTTTTAATGAATATAAGTATTGGGAGCCAGATATGACACTAATTGAAGCTAAAGCCTCTGGTACACCATTAACGCATGAACTAAGAAGGCTAGGTATACCTGTAGTCAATTACTCACCTACTCGAGGACACGACAAATCCACTAGGATGCACTCAGTAGCACCGATTTTTGAATCAAAATTAGTTTATGCACCACAACGTAAGTTTGCAGAGGAAATGATCGAGGAGTGTGCTGCCTTCCCTTTTGGTAAAAATGATGATTTATGTGATACTATGACTCAAGCTCTGATGCGTTTTAGAGAAGGTGGTTTAGTCTCTTTAGAAGATGACTATTCAGACGAGGAAAAAGCACCAGTTAGAAGGGTATATTACTGATGGCAATAGAAAAAGACATAAATCCAACCGTACTCAACGAAGAAAATCAAGTTCCGTTAGGTAATGAGGGTATGGATGTTGTGCTTGATGCCGTTTCTGACGCTAATGCGGAGGATTTTGTCATGCAAGAAGATGGCAGTGCTATCCTTGAATCAAGCATGCAACAACCTGTTGAAAGCGGTTTTAATGAAAACCTTGCTGAGTTGTTAGATGAAAATGAACTCATGCGTATATCCAATCAATTAGTAGATGGTATTGAAAAAGATAAATCCTCACGGGAAGATTGGGAAAAAACCTACACTGACGGCTTAAAATATCTTGGTATGAAGTTTGATGACGAAAGATCTGAGCCATTTGAAGGTGCATCTGGTGTGATTCACCCCTTATTAGGTGAAGCTGTTACTACTTTTCAAGCCCAAGCCTATAAAGAGCTCTTACCCTCTGGCGGCCCTGTAAAAACACAGGTCATTGGTGCCTATGATGGTGCTGTTGAAGAACAAGCACAAAGAGTTAAAGAATTTATGAATTATCAGATTGTTCATGTCATGGAAGAATTTGATGAAGAGTTAGATCAAATGCTGTTTTACCTGCCATTAGCAGGATCAGCATTTAAAAAAGTTTATTATGATGAAGGATTAGGCAGGGCGGTTTCTAAATTTGTAGCTCCTGAAGATTTGATAGTTCCTTATTTTACTACGGACTTAGAAACTTGCCCTCGCATCACTAATGTAGTGAAAATGCCTGAAAATGAGGTAAAAAAACTACAAGCTATAGGTTTTTATAGAAAAATTGACATAGAAACAGGCGATGAAGATTCAGTAACCTCTGACGCAAAAGAAGAAATAAACAAATTATCTGGTTTAGAGCCATCATACGATACAGGTGAGGTATCTTTGCTGTATGAAGTGCACTGTAACCTTGAAATAGATGGATTTGAAGATGTAGATGCGGATGGTATGCCAACAGGTGTAAAATTACCCTATATTGTCACCATTGATGCTAATTCACGTGAGATTTTGTCAGTGCGTAGAAACTTTGTAGAGAATGATCCCCTCAAAAACAAGGTTGAATACTTCGTACATTTTAAGTTTCTGCCTGGCTTAGGTTTTTATGGCTTTGGTCTAACACATATGATAGGTGGTTTGTCTAAAGCATCAACTTCTATTCTGCGTCAGCTAATAGATGCAGGTACATTAGCTAATTTACCCGCAGGTTTTAAAACTCGTGGTATTAGAATTAGAGATGAAGACACTCCAATACAGCCAGGGGAGTTTAGAGATGTAGATGCGCCTGGTGGTTCATTAAGAGAATCCATACAACCATTGCCTTTCAAAGAACCTAGTGGCACATTGTTAAATTTACTCGGTATATTAGTAGATGGTGGTAAAAAGTTTGCTTCTATTGCAGAAATTAACACAGGACAAGGTAATCCAAACGCTCCTGTAGGCACAACATTAGCGTTATTAGAGCGTTCAACTAAAGTTTTATCAGCTATTCACAAAAGATTACATAATTCACAGAAAAAAGAGTTCAAACTGCTTGCACAAGTTTTTCAAGAATATTTACCTCAAGAGTATCCCTATGCAATAGCTGGTGGTCAAGCAAATATTAAATTAAGTGACTTTGATGAAAGAGTTGATATTTTCCCTATATCAAACCCAGATATATTTAGCCAATCACAAAGAATAGCTATGGCACAGGAGATGATGCAATTAGTACAATCTAATCCAGAGGTGCACGGACCAAGCGGTATTTATGAGTCATACAAAAGAATGTATGCGGCCATAGGTGTGGATAATATTGATAAAATTTTACAACCACCACCCCCAACTGATCCTAAACCAACTGAAGCAGGGTTTGAAAACAATAAACTTTTACTAGGTCAACAAGCGCAAGCTTTTCCACAACAAAACCATGATGCACATATAGCAACGCATATGGCATTGTTAAAGTCTCCACCTGTCCAGATGAACGCACAAGTTCAAGCCTTAATTCATTCACACATAATGCAACACTTACAAATGAAAGCAGATGCTTTGGGCAGACAACAAATGCCTCCAGAAATGCAACAACAATTACAACAACTTGAACAACAGGCACAACAGGCCTCACCTGCAGAAGCAGAACAACTTGCCCTACAAGTGAATGACATGATAGCGCAATTTTCTTCACCAATTATGGCAGAGCTTGTAACTGAATTTACGCAACAAGTAGAAGCGCCTAGTGACGAAGATCCATTAGTGGCTATCAGAAAACAAGAACTTGCTTTGCGAGGCCAAGAATTATCTATGGAGCAACAACAATTCTTACAAGAGGAACAACGGAAAGCACAAGAGGCACAATTACGTGCAACAGTAGATCGTGAAAGAATAGAAACACAAGAAGATATAGCAGATTTACGTGACGACACTGCAAGAGAAAGGCTTGAACAACAAGCCCGTTTTAAAATGTTAGATCTGCAAAATAGAAAATAAAACTTGCAAAAATAAAAATAGAGCCACATAATTAGGCACATGATTAAAAGAACAGAGATCAAACAACAGAAAACCCCCACACCTTTAAAGAATAAAAATCCTTATAGTAATAAGGGTAGTGTTTCTTTGAAGTCTGATGCTGGCACTTTTGATGCAAATACCAAACCAAAACCAGGTATGGGAAAAGGCAAAGCTAGAGGTATGGGAGCCGCAGAATTTGGCGGTAAGTTTTCTGGTGTTTATTAATGTCTGAAGCTTGGTTAAGTAAAAAGTTTTTAAAAGAACTAGAACTAAGAAGAGAAGACATTACAGATACAATGCTCGCAGGGTGTAAAGATCATGCACAATACGAGTTTCTGCGTGGGCGTTACAGTTCTCTCGCTGACGCAGAAAATATATTTAGAGAACTGCTCGGAAGGGTAATACAAGATGACATCGAAAATACAGGTTCCTGATCATATAGCTAAAGAAATAGAAGCTGAAAAAGCTGCAGTTAAACAAGAAGAAACAAAAGAAGAAGTTAGTCAAGAAGTGCCATACGTGTCACAAGAAGCACGTGTTCTTGACCCTACACTTCTCGACAAATCAATTTTAGAGCGTATGCCACAACCAACAGGTTGGCGTATTTTAATACTACCTTATAAGGGTAAAGGTGTAACCGAAGGTGGTATTCATTTAGTACAACAAACTTTAGATAGAGAATCTCTAGCTACAGTTGTGGGGTATGTTGTAAAAATGGGTCCTGATTGCTACAAGGATGCAAATAAATTTGCAGAACCTTGGTGTCAGGAAAAACAATGGGTATTGATTGGCAGGTATGCAGGTGCACGCTTTAAGCTCGGTGATGAATCTGAGTGTCGGATTATTAACGATGATGAAGTTATTGCAACTATACTTGACCCAGACGATATTCTTGCAGTTTAGGAGAAAAGATGGCAGAAGAAAATACACAAGCAGTTGAGGAAACTGACATAGAAGAGGGAGAGGTTGTTGAGTTAGAACCTGTAAAGGAAGAACAACCCGTAACAACAACCACTACGGAAACTAACGATGTTGAGGCAGAAGCTGTTTTGGAAGATGTTTCAGAAACAGAAGAAACAAAAAAAGAAGATGAGCACGAGGATTACTCAGCTAAAGTAAAAAAAAGAATAAACACTCTTACTAGAAAGTTAAGAGAGGCAGAAAGAGGCAGAGATTCAGCCTATGAATATGCAAAAAGCACTGCGGCTCAAAATGAACAATTACGGGTTCGTAGTACAACTTTAGACAGATCTTTTCTTACTGAAGCTGAAAGTAGACTCAAATCACAAAAAACACAAGCGATGACAGCTTTAAAATCAGCCCATGAAAATCAAGATTATGAAAAAGTAGCAAAAGCACAAGATGTTTTAGCTAAAATAGCTGTTGAAGAAACAAGAGTTCAAGCATCTAAAACTGCTTTAGAGCAGGAAACACAGGTGCAAAATCTACAACAAAATTATCAACAGCCAGCACAACCACAACCTGCCCCACAGCTTGATGAAAAACAACAAAATTGGGTTGAGCAAAATGAATGGTTTGGTGAAGACGAAATTATGACACTAGCTGCGTTTTCAATAGATCAAAAATTAATACAAGAGGGATATGATCCAAAAACAGACGATTATTACAATGAAGTCGACAGAATGATGCGATCAGAGTTTCCACACAAGTTTGAAGAGTCTTCTGTTAAGACGAAGCCTCAACAAAAGGTGGCTTCAGCAGGCAGGGTAGCAGGTAATACAAGCTCAAAAAGGCAAGTAAAACTGTCTCCTGCAGAAGTACAAATGGCAAAAAAATTAAACGTACCCTTAACAGAGTACGCAAAATATGTTAAAAGGTAATAGTTATGACAGAAGATAACAAAGATTTAAACAGAACTGCACGTTCTGCTGACACTCGAGCTAGTAAAGAAGCTCGCAAAGTATGGAGCCCACCATCTAGGTTGGATGCTCCTGCAGCACCTGAAGGTTATACTCACAGGTGGATTAGGGCTGAGACTCTAGGTGTAGAGGATCGTAGTAATATTTCTGATAGATTAAGCGAAGGATTTGAGCTTGTAAGATCTGAAGAAATTAGTGCTGATGATTTAAAAAAATACACCGTTATGGATGAAGGCCAACATGCAGGAGTTGTAAAACGAGGTGGTTTGCTTTTGGCTAGGATTCCTAATGAAACACGTGAAGAGAGAAACTCCTACTTCGCTGCACGTGCACAAACTCAGCAAGATGCTGTTGACAATGATCTAATGAAGGAATCAGATCCAAACTCCCCGATTTTAAAACCGAGGAGAGAAAGCAAAACAACATTTGGCGGTGGTCAACGCAGTTGATCGCTAAAACATATATTAAATATATAAGGTGACTTATTATGGCTAACAAAAATGCCCCCTTTGGAGCAAGACTTGTAGGCAAATTAGGTTCTGGCGTACTCAGTAATGGGTTAACAGAATACAAAATTGCTTCTGGTGCTTCTGGGAATATTTTTTCTGGCGATTTAGTAAAAATGACCAACGCAGGTACTATTTTAGTATCAGCTGCTGGTGATGAATCCTTGGGTGTATTTAGAGGTTGTAAATTTACAGATTCAAATGGAGATGTAGTTTTTAAATCTCATTACCCTGATGGTACTGTATCGTCTGATATTGTAGCGTTTGTTCATGATGACCCTGATGCTGTATTTGAAATCCAAAGTGCTGGTTCTCCAGCGCAGACCGATGTTGGACTCAATGCAGATATTTCTTATACCGCTGGCTCCGTTAAAACTGGAATGTCAGCAGTTGAACTATCTGGTACTACAGCAGCAACATCTGCCACTTTTAGAATCATGGGATTCTCAAGTGATCCAGATAACAGCACAACAGGTTCAGCTAACGTAAACGTTATAGTTAAGTTTAATGAGCATTTCTATATCGATCCAACAGGAGTATAATTAAATGGCAATTAATAGAGCGCAATTAGCGAAAGAATTAGAGCCAGGTCTTAATGCTTTGTTCGGTATGGAATATGCCAGATACGAAGCTCAACATTTAGAAATTTTCGATTCCGAAACTTCTGATAGAGCGTTTGAAGAAGAAACTCTAATTGTAGGGTTTGGTAATGCAGAGGTAAAATCAGAAGGTAGTGGTGTCAGATTTGACAGTGCTAACGAAGGATACACTTCACGTTATACCCACGAAACAGTGGCTTTAGCTTTCGCACTTACTGAAGAGGCAATTGAGGATAATCTTTATGATAGACTCGGTGCAAGATATACCAAAGCACTAGCTAGATCTATGGCTAATACAAAACAAATCAAAGCTGCAGCTGTTTTGAACAATGCGTTCTCAACAGTTGGTGGAGATGGTAAAGTATTAATCGCAACAGATCACCCGCTAGGTGGCGGAGGTTCACTAGCAAACAGGGCTGCTACTATGGCAGACTTAAATGAGACTTCACTTGAAGATGCACTAATTAGTATTTCTACATTTACCGATGATAGAGGTCTAAACATTGCACTAAGAGGTATGAAACTCATTGTTCCACCACAGTTGGTGTTTGTCGCTGACAGATTACTACAATCTCCTGGGAGAGTAGGCACATCTGACAATGATGTTAACGCTATCAACAACACTGGAATGATCCCTGATGGTTATGTCGTAAACAACTATCTAACAGATACAGATGCTTTCTTCTTGAAAACAGACTGTCCTGATGGATTTAAGTATTTTGAGAGATCTCCAATGCAAACTGCATTAGAAGGTGACTTTGATACAGGTAATATGCGATATAAAGCTAGAGAGCGTTACAGCTTTGGATATTCAAACTTTAGAGCCGTTTTTGGTTCTCAAGGAGCTTAATAGGAACGATTTATTGTAGCGTTTCTTACTCAACTACAATTTTCTAAGGGAGCTTCGGCTCCCTTTTTTGTTGCAGAGCAAATAATTTAGGTATAGAATTTAAAAGGTTATTAAATTAATTAGCTTGATGAGGGCCGCAAGGTTTCCATTAATACAATTTACAGGAGTTCATAATGGCTAATCCACATTTTCAAAACTTAATACTTTGGGCAGGTAACAATGTTGCAACTAAGCATAAGAAAGACCTACCAATGTTTGTACCTTATCCATCTGATCAAACCTATTATATGTATCACAATGATTTCTTTACATATAATTCTGGTGATTGGACGGTTACTACAACTGAAGCTGGCACAGGTAGTGCATCTGAAGCAATTACCTCTGGAGCTGGTGGGCATTTATTGCTGACTAATGCTGCAGGTGACAATGACTTAGATTTTTTACAGCTTAAAGGCGAAGCTTTTAAATTAAGCACAAGTAAGAGAGCTTACTTTTCTGCAAGATTTAAAGTTAGTGATGTAGACCAATCAGATTTTGTGATCGGACTTGGTATAACAGATACCACACCACTTGATACAACAGATGGCGTGTTCTTTATTTCCGCAGATGGTGATGCAGGTCTTGATTTCTTAGTTGAAAAAGATAATACAAACACTTCTACAGAAGATGTTGCAACTATGGCAGATGATACTTTCATAACAGTATCATTCTTTTTAGATCCAGATAGATCTTCACAAGTATATTACTCTGTCAATAACGCTGATCCAGTTGGTGTAACAAACGCTAACTTACCTGATGATGAAGAGCTTACAGTATCATTTGGTATCCAAAATGGAGAAGCCGCTGCAAAAACAATGACTATTGATTATGTTGTTGCTGCAGTCGAAAGATAGGAGTAAGTAATGGCAGATACAGTAACATCGCAAACTATCCAAGACACGGATAGAGTTGCAATACTGAAATTTACAAACGAGTCAGATGGTACAGGCGAATCTAGTGTTAAAAAAGTAGATGTCTCTGCGTTGGCCTCCAACAGCGTTGGAGAAGCTTGTACCAGCGTCTCTATTGCTCGTATCTACTGGGCAACCAGAGGTATGGGTGTAGATATTGAATTTGATGCCTCAACTAACGTTTTAGCTATACCATTACCTGCTGACAGTACAGGCGATGAATACTATGACGATAGATTTAGTGGCATCCCAAACAATGCAGGCTCAGGTGTAACTGGTGATATAGACTTTACAACTGTAGGACACTCTAGCGGTGATGCGTATTCAATCATTTTAGTTTTGAATAAAAACTATTAATGAATGGCTACCAGAAGAAAAGCTAAACAGATACGCAGGACTACTGGTAAAGGTGGTAATTACCGCCCTACTAAAAAAGGGGCGGGAATGACCCGTAAAGGTATCAAAGCATACCGTAAAAAGAATCCAGGATCTAAGCTCAAAAGTGCAGTGACTGGGAAAGTAAAAAAAGGTAGCAAAGCTGCAAAAAGACGTAAATCCTATTGTGCTAGATCATTAGGTCAACTGAAACGCAGTTCTGCAAAAACAAGAAATAACCCTAATTCAAGAATTAGGCAAGCAAGAAGAAGATGGAAGTGTTAAATGGCTAAAAAAGCAAAAAGTGGCGGTAAGATCTGTCCTGCAGGTAAAGCTTGGGCAAAAAGAACTTTTGATACTTACCCTTCAGCATATGCCAATATGGCCGCATCAAAATACTGCAAAGATCCAAATTATGCAAAAGGCAGTAAGAAAAGAAAAAAGAAAGCGAAAGGTGGATTTGTAAGCATACGAGGCCAAGGTGCTGTGATGTCAAATAGATTAAGATAATGGGACAGCTTAAGCAGTGGCGAGAACAAAATTGGGTACGTATAGGTACAGATGGCGCTATAAAAGGCAAATGTGGCACCAGTAAAAACAAAAAAAATCCAGATCGCTGTCTTCCTGCAGCAAAAGCCAGAAGTTTATCAAAAGCTGAAAGAGCAAAAACTGCACGAAAAAAGAAAAGTGCGGGTGCAAAAGGTAAAACTGTGGTAGCAAACACAAAAAAAGCTAGAGTTTCTATGAGTACGGGAGGTACTACAATGTTGAAAAACAGAAAAAAAGCAGATCTTAATAAAGATGGTAAATTATCTTCATATGAGATGAAAAGAGGTATGGCAATAGAAAAAGCCATGAAAAAACAAAATCGTGTTAAAATGAAAAAAGGTGGTTTTATAGCTAGAGGTTGTGGAGCAGTTATGGAGCCAAAAAGAAAGGTTACTACAATAAGTTAGGAGTAAAAGATGCCAAAGAAAAAAGCTAATGTAGATCCAAAATCACAGGCTAGGCTTGATGCAAAAGTTAGACCAGACAAACCAGTAGTTGAAGATCGCATCTTCCTTGATGCTGCTGGTAATGTAGTCAAACCAAAAAAGAAAGCACCTGCAAAAAAAGTTAAAAAATCAAGTAAAAAAAAGTGAGGACTTAAATGTTTAAAAGAACTAAATATTACGCAAAAGGTGCTAAATATATGTCTAAAGGAGGCAAAGCCTCGAAGTACATGTCGAAGGGAGGCAAAGCCTCAAAGTACATGGCTAAAGGTGGTAAAGCATCTAAGTACATGGCTAAGGGTGGAAAAGCTTCTAAATACATGGCTAAAGGCGGCAAAGCTTCTAAATACATGGCAAGAGGCGGTAAGGCATCCAAGTATATGGCTAGAGGTGGCAAGGCTTCTAAATATAGAGCAAGAGGCAGAAAATAATAAAAATTAAAAGATAAAAGGGGGTTATTTTGTCTTATTTAATATCAAACATACCGCAGTTTAAGTGTTGGGTGCGTAAAGAATTTACAGCCAACCATCAAAATTATCACGGTGAATACTTACATGCATTAGCATTTGCCGTTAATACCATTCCAGATAGATCTTTGTCTTTTCAAGTTGTTTTTACAGGTTGTGAGACAGATTTGGAAGATCATCCAGATGAAAATGTACATGGTGGTGCAATGTGGGCACGTATGCCCATACAAGCATTAATTGCTGATGTTCCACTAGATGAATGGCCTACACCAATGGAAGATCATTTAGCACAACCTTGGGATTGTCTTAGTCATCATCATTCAGTTGTTGTTTTAGACAGGGTAAGTTCTTCACCTTGGATTTGTAAAATAGACGGTGAATTTTATACAGGCACATATATGTTCACTGTTGATTATACCGAACACAGCATTGCAGATGATTCGGCACAACATAAACAAAGTCATGTGCTATACTTGACTGACGCAGGTGAATATACAGGTAATTTTGTAGCTCTGCCAAACAATAGGGTTAGAGCAACAAACCCAGCACTTTGGCGTGTAGGGGATGGCCCACCAGACTTTTCACCAAGTCAGTGGGTACATTCAGCAGAGAAACATGATAGTTATATGGATTCATATACAACATTTGATAATCTGTATAACCAAGATGATAGGAAGGAATAATGGCAGAATTAAGTGTAGCAGCAAAAAGAAAACTCATTAAAGAACTTAAAGGTGCGTCTAAGTTACATGCCAAACAGGCAAGACAAATAGAAAGATCTTTAAAAGCTAAAAAGAAAAAGTAATGGCTTTATCAGGTAGCACAAACTTTGAACCCAACGTAACAGAGTTTATTGAAGAGGCGTACGAGAGATGTGGTGCAGAGTTACGCACTGGTTATGATCTAAAAACAGCAATTAGAAGCGTAAACCTTATGTTAGCAGAATGGGCTAATAGGGGTTTAAATCAATGGACAATAGAACAAGCCACACAGACTGTTACAGAAGGAACTACCGATTACTCGCTTAATGCAAATGTAATAGATGTCTTAGATGTTGTTCTACGTAGAACAGTTAATGATGTACAAACGGACATTAGCATGAATAGAATAAGTAGATCTGAATATCTAAATATTCCTAATAAAACAACAAAAGCAAGACCATCACAATTCTTTTTTGATAAATTAACAACACCTGCTTTAAAAATATGGCCTGCTCCAGAAAACAGCACAGATGTTTTAGTTTTTAATAAATTGGTGCGTATGGATGATGCCGATGCAGCAACCAATACAATGGATATGCCTTTTAGGTTTTACCCTTGTTTTGTTGCAGGTTTAGCATATTACTTGTCCATGAAGAAGAACCCACAACTTACTCCTCAGCTAAAAGCAATGTATGAAGAAGAGTTTAGAAGAGCTGCAGACCAAGATGAGGATAGAGCATCATTTAGAGTAAGACCTGACATAAGGATGAATTGATGGCATACGCTTTAGGAAAGTTTGCTAAAGGTTTATGTGATAGGTGTTCGTTTGAATATAAATTACACGAACTGCGTGAAGAATGGAATGGCGCAAAAGTTTGTCCTCAGTGTTACGAACCAAAACATCCACAATTAGAGCCACTAACAGCCACTGCAGATCCAGAAGCTTTATACAAACCACGCCCTAACAATGATGCAGAAGAGGGGGAAGGATTTGTTGTTGTGGTTAATTCTAATATTTTCAGACCAGACTACATGAATCCATCAACTTTACCTGCAAACTTTACTATGGCTGAGATGACAGGTGGTGTTGGTGAGGTTACAATAGTTATCACATGACATTAGCCGAACTCAAGACATTAATACAAAACTATGTTGAAAACGAAGAAACCACCTTTGTAAACAGCTTAGATGACTTTATAAAAAACGCTGAAGAACGCATATTTGAACTGATACAGTTTGACTTTTTTAGAAAGAATGTAACAGGATCTCTTACTGCGGGGAACACATATTTAACGGCACCAACAGATTTTCAAATGAGTTTTTCGCTTGCAGTTATTGATGGTAATGGTGATTATCACTATTTAGATAAGAAACATCCTTCTTTTATGCGTGAATACATCGTAGATCCCACAGATACAACGCTTAGAGATTTGCCTAAGTATTACGCTGATTTTGATAAAGAACTCTCTACAGCGTCTAACAATGGCTCTACATTAATAGTAAGCCCTGTGCCAGATTCTAATTATACCGTTGAGTTACACTATCTTTTTAAACCAAATTCGTTAGTTTCAGATACTACAGGCACATGGTTGTCAAATAATGCAAGAAATGCCTTATTATATGGGAGTTTAGTAGAGGCAAATATATTTTTAAAAGGGGAAAGCGATATGCAACAACAATATGAGCAACGCTTTATGATGGAAATATCAAGGTTGAAAAACCTTGCAGAAGCTAGGGGAAGAAGAGATGAATACCGTTACGATTCTTTGAGGTCATCGGTTTCATAAAATAAAAATGAGTAATTCAGAAAGCCTTAAAGGCAAAACAGTTGCCATCGTTGGTATGGGTAAAAGTTGGTTTGATTATAATTTAGCAAAATCACATGGGGTGCATTTTGACGAAGTATGGGCTATTAATGGCGTAGCTTCAGTTATCTACCATGATAGGGTATTTATGATGGATCCTGCATCTAGATTTTTAGATACTGATGATGCTGGGGGTCAAACCGAAAGCATGAAAGAACTATTACAAGAACATGAGGGCCCAATATATAGTTGTGAATTAGATGAGAGGTGTCCTGGACTTGTAGAATACCCACTAGAAGAAGTAGTGAATTATTCTAACTGCCATTATTTAAACAATACTGTGGCTTACGCTGTAGCTTTTGCATACTGGAACGAGGTTGCAAATCTTAAATTATTTGGTATTGACTTTTCATATAAAGGTAATCTTCACTTTGCAGAGGCTGGCAGAGCATGTGTAGAGTTTTGGTTGTCTAAATGCATCTCTGCAGGTATCCAAGTAGAAGTAGCACATACATCTGGATTATTAGATACAGATGTTCCTGCAGAACAAAAACTTTATGGTTATCATAGACTGAAAAACCCATATGTAATATTAGTTGATGAAGAGGGTATTAAACTTGAAAGAATTAAAAATCTAGATGTAGTTAAAAAATCACAGGAACCAACTCTCATAGATAGAAACGACTCACATTTAAAACCACCAGAACCAAAAAAATGGTAAATAAAATCACACCTGCTGGTATGCCAGAGTTAGGTATTATTGAAGCTAAAACTACAAATTTTGGCGGTCATCCCCCTGAATTTTGGGCTGAAAGACTTACAGAAAAGATTGTAAGTTACTCCGAAGACAACGAGCCACACATCAAAGAACAAGCTAAAGCTTATAAAGATGCCATATATCAGGTTTGTTTGATTTATATAAAAAATGCGTTAAAATCTTATAAAGCCTCTCTAATACAAGATCTAATAGGTGGTGGAGAGGAAGAATTAGCAAAAATTATTAGAGGAATTTAATATGGCTATAAGCTCTACATTAACCACAAGTTTCAAAAAAGAACTTCTTGAAGCAGTGCACAACTTTAAAAACTCAGGCGGAGACACTTTTAAATTAGCTTTATATACAAGTTCAGCTACTTTAGGTGCTACAACTACAGCTTTTACCACTACAGGACAAGCTAGTGGCACAAACTACACATCTGGCGGAAGTAACTTAACTAGAGTAGATCCTACATCTAGTGGCACCACTGGTTTTACTGATTTTGCAGATTTGACATTTGGAACTGCAACTATTACTGCTAGAGGTTGTATGATTTATAACTCATCAGATAGTAATAAATCTGTAGCAACTATAGATTTTGGTGGTGATAAAACATCTACAGCAGGCGATTTCACAATAGTATTCCCTGCAGCAGCAGCAAGCACAGCGATTATTAGAATAGCTTAGCCTTATGGCTAATATAACTGGTTGGGGTCGAGGCACCTGGGGGCAAGGGCCTTGGAGTGAACCCATACCCGTTACACTCACAGGTGTATCAGCTACAAGTGCACTCGGCACTGTTTCAGTTGTAGCAGAAGCTAACGTAACGCCTTCATCACAAGTCGGCACAGGATCTGTAGGATCACTTAGTATTGATGGTGAAGCTAATCTTACTCTTACAGGACAATCAGCGACATCTGCTATTGGCACACCTACAGTTATCGCAAAAGCTAATGTAGCACCGACAACACAAGTTACTACTGCTTCTGTTGGCACTTTAACAATAACGGGTAAAGCAAATATCACTCCTAGCTCGCAAGTAGCTACCTCGGCTATAGGTGGAGTTGGAGTAAACGGTGATGCCGTAGCAAATGCACCTGGAGCAGTTGGATCTGTAGGCAGTGTTGGAGTTGATGTAGATGGCGAGGCAAATGTTGTAATATCTGGGTTGGGCGCAACATCTGCAGTTGGATCTTTAACAATTCATCACAATGCAAAATTTAGTATAGATGGTGTAGGGAGCACATCTGCAGTTGGTACTGTCACGACAATTTCTAAGTCAACAGTTACATTAATAGGTGTTGCAGCAACAGGTTTTGTAACTGATGTGCTTGTTTGGGGATTGGTTGACGAAGATCAAACAAAAGACTTTGCTAACATCTCAGACGATCAAGCCTCCAGTTTTAGTGCAATAAATCAAACACAAACCCAAAATTATGCTAATATTGATGATGACCAAAGTTCATCCTTTGCTGAAGTTAATGAAACACAAACCCCAGATTGGGAAGAGGTAGCATAAAATATGGCAACGTATGTAAATGATTTAAGATTAAAAGAAATAGCAACAGGTGATGAGTCAGGTACTTGGGGAACCTCGACTAACACTAATTTAGAACTGATTGGAGAAGCGTTTAGCTTTGGTACAGAGGCTATAACCACTAACGCAGACACCCACACTACAACAATAGCAGACGGTTCTACCGATCCAGGTAGATCTTTGTATCTCAAATATACAGGTACACTTGACTCAGCTTGTACTATTACTATTGGCCCTAATACCGTATCTAAGCTTTGGTTTATTGAAAATGGTACTTCTGGCTCACAAAACATTATTATTTCTCAAGGATCTGGCGCAAACGTCACGATCCCAGCAGGTCATGTAAAAGCTGTATATTCAGACGGAGCTGGCTCTGGAGCAGCTATAGTAGATGCTTTTACTAACCTAAATTTAGGCGGCACTACCACAGTTGATGACTTAACAATCTCAGACGATCTAACAGTTACAGATGACGCAACGGTAGGCGGTACATTAGGGGTTACAGGTATAGTCACACTTACTGATGATTTAATTATTGGAGACGGTAAAACTATAGGATCTGCCTCTGATGTAGACGCTATGACTATAGCCTCTAACGGACAAGTTACCTTTTCACAAACTCTAATTGGTACTGCTCTAGATATTTCTGGCGATATAGACGTAGACGGAACTACTAACCTAGATGTAGTAGATATTGATGGTGCTGTAGATATGGCTTCTACTTTACAAGTTGATGGCAGTATAACTTCATCTGATGGCATGACCATTACTACAGCAGATAATTCAGATACACTTACTTTAGTATCTACAGATGCTGATTCTGCTTTTGGACCAAATCTAAATTTCTATAGAAACTCGTCAAGTCCTGCTGATGATGACCTTCTTGCTCAAATTGATTTTAATGGGCGTAATGATAATTCACAAAATGTTTTGTACGCAAATATACAAACACAAATAATAGATGCTAGTGATGGAACTGAAGATGGGCGTTTTCAAATTAATACAATAGTTAATGGAACAGATAGAAATAGAATTCTATTAACTCCAAGTGAAACAGTATTAAATGAAAATTCTATAGACCTAGACTTCCGTGTTGAATCAAATGGCAACGCATCTATGCTATTTGTTGATGGTGGTAATGACCGAGTTGGTATAGGAACTAATAGTCCTTCTGCTGATTTACACATTACAAATTCAAGTCATACTCAATTATTATTAGATTCTGGAACATCATCACAAGGAATATTATTATTTGGAGATGCTGATGATTCTAATGTAGGTTCACTTACTTATGACCATTCAGACAACTCAATGAGGTTTGAAACTTCTGATTCAGAAAGAATGCGTATTAATAGTTCAGGTCGTTTATTAATAGGCTCTACAACAGAAGTAGCCACTACTGGTGGAACAGGTGCAGCACAAGTATTAGGTACAGGTAATTCAGATACCATATTTACCCTAGGAAGATTTAGTAATAATACAGGTGCAGCAGCTATTAATTTTGTAAAATCAAGAAACGGAACCATAGGTAGTAATACTATAGTTCAAGATGATGATACATTAGGTTCTATAGTATGGGGAGCAGCCGATGGGAGTGATTTTGTATCTCACGCTGCAAAAATTGATGCAAGAGTAGATGGAACTCCAGGTGCAAATGATACACCAGGAAGATTAAGTTTTTATACAACTGCTGATGGAAGTGATAGCGCAGTTGAAAGAATGCGTATTGATTCTTCAGGAAACGTTGGTATAGGAACTGATAGTCCTTCACAACTATTAAACTTAAAAGCTAATACTCCTTTTATACAGTTTATCCAAGATGGTTCAGATTCTTTTGCAGGAATAAATTTTGGTGATGCAGATGATGCAAACGATGGTCAAATACTTTACGACCATGATTCACGTTTCATGCGATTCCAAGTTGCTAATAATGAAAGACTCCGTATTGATAGTTCAGGTAATGTTGGTATAGGAACTACAAGTCCTTCATCCCCATTGCACGTTGTTGGAACAGCTTTACTTGGTGCTAATGACTTTGGTGCTTATGATAAAGATGATGCAAACTTATTAATCAGCAATGGCGATAGCATGGCG
>Ga0098037_1000450_pt1 | contig 21472 bp, 20 predicted proteins | sample 5_EtaG_FD_75050 | JGI IMG/M metagenome (GOLD analysis project Ga0098037, IMG submission 75050) | Marine viral communities from the Subarctic Pacific Ocean - 5_ETSP_OMZ_AT15132 metaG | ecosystem: Environmental > Aquatic > Marine > Oceanic | place: Pacific Ocean | collected 2015-01-08 | reverse complement strand
TTCATGTTAATCTTACCTTCGAGTGGCGAAAGCGTAGAGCCAGCAGGGATACTAACATCTTTAATTAAATGCGCTGTAGTGTTTTGCGTCTGCCCTGTTTGCGTTGTCGTGCTTACAAGAGTTACACTGCAAGTGACTTGAGCAGTGTGGACGTTAGCTAATGTCATACCCAGCATAACTATCGTGCTACCTGTCTGCACAGTGTATATAGTTTCGGGAGTACCAGCAGTGGCTGGCGCTACATCCCTTGTAATAATTTTAAATGTATTTGCCATTGTCTAGCCTCCTAACGCTATGGCTAATGCAGTGGCCTCATCAACCGTTGCTTTTTGCGCTATTGTTGAAATGTTGCTTGCTACTGTCGTGATGTTGGCGCTGTTATCAGCCACCGTTTTAATGTCGCTATCTATGGTGGCAATAGTATTACCCATGCCGTTACCATGCGTTGAACATGCGTATCTTGCTGGCATAGTTCCCGAAGAAGGAACAACTATAACAACCGTTGCCCCAGTGCTTCCAGCCGTACCAGTTGTAGTCACTCCAGTAGTGTATGCACTACCGCCAGAGTCTTTAAAAACTAATGGGTGTCCAGATACCGAAGAGTCACTCACATCGAAAGTGTAAACGTGGCCTTGAACAAGCGTTAGCGCTGGTGCGGTTACTCCATTGATTGCGAAATAATTAGAGCCACCCGAACTTACGACTGTCACTGTTATAGATGATGTACCTGAGAATATAGCAGCCAGGCCATTAAGTGTAGCAATACTTTGCGATATGGTTGTTATTTCGTTTTGAACTGGCGAAATAATAGCAGCACTTGCAGCCGCTGATGTAGCTGACGTTGATGCCTCAGATGCTTTTGTTGTCGCTGTCGAGGCTGATGTCGATGCAGATGTAGCACTAGACGCAGCCGCCGTAGCACTTGACGCTGCTGCTGTGGCACTTGATGCCGCCGCATTTTGACTAGCAGTCGCTGACGCAGCATCCACAATTAATGCCCACTTAGCGCTATCTGTGTTTGTGGTTAAGGGTTGAGATCCGCTAGATGTATGAGCAGTAATAGCTATAAAGATGTTATTAGTGCTTGTATCTTTTACCAGGTCACGCACAGCATAAGTTGTACCAGCCCCCCAGTTACCTTTATAAACACCAATCTCTTGCGTAATGTCGATGTTTCCAGAAGCATCAAAAGCGAAGACTTTGTTTGCCCTGGCTGTAGCATCCTCAGTAAAACTTGGATCTGTAATTGTGGTTGTCTTAGATCCCTTAATAGATCTGTTTAATGTTTCCTCATGCTGGTGAACCATGAACGTCAGCTTGTCTAACGTATCCTCAACGAGTGTCGCTGGGAACGGATCGTTAGGTACGAGATCTAAACCTTGCGTAAGCGGTTGCTCACGAATTATTGTTAGACTTTCACCAGATGCTGGAGCCGTACCCATTGTGACATTGCCACCACTTGCAGCCCCTACCCCTGACACTGTGTAGTGTGTGGTAATTGTTTTGGTAGTCTCACCACCACTAGCATTACGAATAATGACAGTGAGGTCATCCTCATCAAAGATCTTGAAGCCATAGGCAAAGACCGTTGTCGAGCCGTTGCCGTTATAGCTAACCTTATTTGTTGCGCTACTTACAGTCACTCTATTCTTCCTTCTTTCCTAGCGTTTTCAAGATCAAATATTGTACGGTTTAGATTTGCGTATTTTGGATCTTGCATAAGCTTTGTCCAAGCTGCATCGCGAAACCTCTTTTCAACAATATTGTTTATAAATTGTTTGCGATCTATATCGTCTAGCATTTCATATTTTGCGCCGTATCGATTTGACGTATCGGTCAAAACGGATCTCAACATGTCTCTATAATTTACACGACCTAAACCAGCGATATCGAGTTCAATTTCATTTTTAGCTAAATTAACCCAATCACTTTGAACGCCGCGAGATAACTGCACTCCGCTTTTTACTTTAGGATTAGACAACGGCCAACCACCTACAGCCATAGACAACCGCATTAGTTCTTTTTCGTAATCTTCTACTGGCTGTGCTTCACTTATTCTAAACCCTGATAATGCATTAAATATTGCGCGCCCTGGGCGAACATAAATGTTTGTATCTTCATCCCCTAGCGGTCTACCTAACGTATCATATCTTTTAGCATACCTGTCATCGTCATTACGAAACATTGAATTTTTTGCCTGGTAAGAGCTTAACAAGTTAATGACGCGCCAAGCCTCTGGCTTTAATTCTCTTTTGACTTGGCCTATTAAGGAATAGTCAGCCCTTCCATCACCAAGCGCATAGACAAAGGATCCATCTTTGTTGGTTTGCAAAATGTCTTGCTCTGTATAATAGACCAGATCCTCACGGGCATCCTTTATACCAGACCCCTCTTTTGCGCGCGCTAATGCATTTTGCATACTCGAATAAGGATTTGGAAAAGCTACTATAGATGTTGCTTCAGCTGGGCTTTTAAATAAGCGAACAGGATCAAATCTAATGGATTCACCTTCATCACTAAATACCGATATAAAATTAGCCATACCTTCAAGCATAGGTAATTCTTTGTAGTAATTATAAACGGACGCAGCAGCAGCTGTCGCTATATTGTTTCTTAATGTTGTGTCATCGGTCATATGCATTCGCTGCACTGTGTCAGCAGTAATACCAATTACTGTAGAAACAGGGCCAAAACCATTATAACTATAATATTTTAATGTGCCGTTTGGAGAACCGTACATATCGTATAAAGGCAAATCATTACCATCAGCATCTGTTGGCCAGTTTTCCCCCTTTTGAACTATTGACCACGGTTGCCATCCTTTTGGTAATTTTTCTCTTACCTTTGGATCTTGTGGCGTTGCACCAGTAATTTGACCATTCATGGCAAACTGCGAAACCTGATACATCATTAAAGCGCTTACAGTGTATCTTGCATATGCCATCTGTGCAGCAGCTGCACCATTTTCACCTTTTAAAGTTCTTTGTGTGTTTTCGCCTAATATAGTCAAAAACGGTATCATTTCAGCAGAGCGCAACATGTCGTTCGTTGGCGCTGTTGCAAAGGGCAGCATGTATCGACCAATAGGTATAGGGCCAAGTTTTATATCTTGAAGATCTCTAGAAAATTTTCCTAACTTTCCCGTGTCAGTTTGTAATGTATCAAACTTAGATTGACCAATAACATCGTCTGCTACTGAGCCAGGATCTAAAATAACCATTGAGGCAGCATCGCGTGCCTCTGCATCTGTGGCCCCATTTCTTATGGCGTTTTTATATGCACGATTAACTTTTACATTAAACTCACCACGCTGAGATATTGTCTTAAAAAACTCATCACCACCTAGTAGCAATCGAAACGGCACACCGCTAACCATTCCAAGGTAGTCTATAGACTTTCCAAAATAACTATCGCTTGTACCCGTAACAGCGTTGTATCGTTCTAAATCTAATTTACTTGCACCAGCTGGCTTGTTACTTTTGAAGGCAACATTAGCTACTCTTAGGGCATCTACAAAAGCATCACTGTACCCCTTAAGGCGCATTAAGAAATCATCGATCTCAACTTGCTCTGTAGTAAATTTTGTCTCTGGATAAAGAAACAATTGTGATTGCCTATTAAGTGTACCAAACACCCCAGCTAATGCTTCAACAGGCAGCTGATAAGCCATAAAACTAGCTGTACCTACAATGTTTCTCACTTGCGTTGCTGTATTGCTTAGAAGCCCAGCTAAATACATATCAGCGACAGCTTGTCGGGTTCTAGCTATCCACCCACCACGCGCCATATTATTGACACCAGCCAACCCTCTGCTTGCTTGTATATCTAAAAATCTGCGCGCCATGTTATCAGTGACACCAAGACCACCAACTTCATCAATTAATCGCTTGGCCTCTTGTGCCTGGCGCACAGCGCTTTCTTCACCGCCAACTTGTATTTTAAAAGATTGCAGTGCGCGCGCAGCTTCTGTTTGCGCGCCCTTTAGCTGCAACTGAATAGCGGCATGAATTGCCATTTGCCTACGAAAGGCTAAACGATCTAGATCTGTTGCTGGCTCAAAAACACCGTCTGCATTGTTAGCGCCACCGTTTTTTAATTTAGTTGCTAAGTCTGTTAATTTTACAGCAGATCTTACTAATAATTCACGGGCAGCAGTAAACTCTTCTGCGTTCCAAGTTTGACCTTCCTTACGAGCAAAGACCGTATTTCGCGTAAAACCAACTTCGTTCTGCATTCTTTCAGCAGCCCTGGCAATTGTTACCTGGTTGGTTGCCTGACCTCTTTTAACAATTTGCGTTTCATCTTTGTAAACTTGGCTTAGAGCGGTAATTGTTTTGTTAATGTCATCGCCCGTATTCATGTAATCAAAATTAAAATCGCCGTTGTTATCTGCTGTAGTGGCTTTTAATTTCTCTATGCTAGCATCTGTTGCGTTAATTAAATTAAGCGCCTCATCTGCTTTACCTTCATCAACAACATTTCCTGTTGTGAGATCAAAACCTTTTTCATCGGCTGTTAAAGCTTGCTTAGATTGGGTTTGTAGGTTTTTAACACTTTGTTCTGTAAGAGCTTGCTCTGTTGATAATGCTTCTTCTGCTTCTTTTAAAACCTCTATGCCCTCATTGGGTTTTGCAGAGAAACCTTGTTCTTTAAATTTTGCCTGACCTTCATCAGACAATAATTTTTTTGCTGCGTCTTTTTTTATTTTTGTTTCAGAATATGTGCCGTCATCTGGTAATAACACTTTCTCTTGTGGCAAGCTGGGTGTCTCTACATCTTTAGAGTCTTTTAGCAAATTTAACACAGCCTTTGTGTTTAATTTACCAGCTAGCTGAATAGACTTCTTAGGATCTTCGGCAAACTCCGTAGGTGACCCCTGTTGAGCCAGCGCAGACCGTTGTGTGTTTTCTTCTGCTATGTCTTGCGGATCTATTGCCATTAAGCCTCGCATAAAAAAAGGACGCACTAAGCGTCCTTAAATCAAACTATTTAATTTTATTAGGGTTCAGTCGGTGGTTCTATTCCTGTTCTGAACTCTGCGTTGATGTCTGAGTTTCCTTTGAAACCGTACTTGATTTGGTATTCTGAGTCGACTGCATCGATCCTTGGGGAGAGTTCTGTAATGACATCACGAATTTTCCGTTGAATATCGGATCGTCCTTCTCCGCCCAACTGCGAGATATAACCTTCACCATTTTTACTTACACTCCAATCGTTACCAGCGTAACCGTTTTGACTAGCAAAATATTTAACGGTTGCTTCTGTATTGCCTAAATCTAGCTCATCTAAAGCCTGATCAACTAACTTTATAAACTCTTTATTGTCAAATTCAAGATAATCAAAGTTAATTATTCTAACACCGCCTGTTGAACCGATAGGATTATATTCACTATGACCAGACAACTTAGATAATATTTGTGCAAATTGTGCGGTTTCTTCTTCATTAAAATTTCGGCCTATATCAACTTGTATGCCGTTTGCATCTTTTTTAGCTGGATTAAAAAATGGCCTGTGAAACCCCACGCCGTCTTGCTTCATAAGTATGCCTCGAACAGCGGCGTAAGCATTTACTAGATCTAAAGCAGCTGGTTCAACAGCACCGTATTTTGGCCCTTTGTATTGTCTAGGCACTGCTAGTTCTGTCTGTGTGCCTGGGCTTACTTTACCTTCAAAATATCCTGGTGCTTCAAAATCACCTGGTGATGGTATACCCAAACGCTGGGCTACTATGTCATTGCCATTATCATCTAGAAAGGCTTTGGAAATATCTACATGATATTGCTGTTGCACTTCGTAAGGCGCATCAAAGATTTCCAACATATGACCGCTAGTTCGCCCTGGTATACTTTCCCAGCTTATCTGCATTTTATTTTTTTCTAATGCATCAGCGTAATCAAATTTTGCTTTGGATACAGATATACCTTCGTCATCTGCTTTAGCTTTGACCCATATGGCAGCCTGTACTTGTTGCGGCTCCCAATCAAGTTCATCGGCTAACTTGTTCACTTCGTTTTCTACAAAGGTGTATTGTTGATCGGTTGGGTTGTCTGTTTTATAACCAAACGCGCGCAGCATCCAGATATCAACTGTAACAGGTTGATCTAGCGTTGGATCTATTTCTCTCATTAAGTTGACATAAAAGCTATTTGTCTTGCGCCCTTCCCACGGAGTGCCATCAAACATATCTGTTAATCTTTTACTCATTGCTGCTGGAAACCTACCAGTATTTATCGGTTGGCCAGCTTTGTTTTGCAAATAAGCTTGCAATGCGTAATCAAAATTGCTGCTAACAGGTGTACCAGATGAAGTAATGGCAATAGCTTGCGCTATTTTTTCAGCCTCAACTTTATCACCGCCTACAGCATCAAGAATAGCCTTTCCTGATCGCTCATACCAAAAACGTCCAGGCTCACCTTCTAAAGTTAGATCAGCTACTTTTTTTCGAAGCGATGCTAATTTTTGTGGAGTGTCTAAGCCAGGTGGCCCACCAACATACCTACCAGTAGTTCCCTCTCTTTTAATTTTTGCTTGATCGAAAAGCTGTATTGCTTTGTTAATTTCTTCACCAGCGTTACCGCCCATTGATCCGACAGTGGGCATATCGCCAGGCTGATTAAGTCGATCTACTATAATTTGTTTTATAGAGCGTTTACCATCTTGCGTTATTTGCGCTACTTCTTCAGCTGGCACATCGCGGTCTTTTATTGCGCGAAAAACTTTGCCAATTCCTAGCAACAAACCCTCAGTTGCTACACCTAACGGGCCACCCTCAAGCGCTGTTTTAAATCGGCCAACATAATCTGGATCGTTAGGATCTGTTACTAAGAAAGACGGTATAAACTTTTCATCGACACCAAGCCCTACAAGAACGTCTGTTAATCGCCCTTCATTACCTTCAAAAGCTAAGAAGTCGGCTGCTGCGCCTTTTGTAAAACCTTGAGCCATTACTGTTTGACCAAATTTAAAAAACTTAGCTAGGCCAACGTATGCCCCTAGAAATTGACCAAACCCACCAGCCAAACCACCAACTATGCTAGCGTCTTCGTTTTCGTTTACCAGTTCCTCTATATCAAAGAAAAATTGCTTACCTTTATTTTCATCACGCTCTTGCATGACCTCGTCAAAACTTAGGATCCTAAAATCTAAATCAAACTCACCCGTGTCTGGATTTATGATTTGCAAACGTAAAGGATTATAAATACCAAAGTTATCTTCTAAAAATTTTGTAGGCTTAACGACACCACCGCGTACTAATGCTTTTGAAAATTCAGCTATAGCTTCATTGGCTACATTTTGACTGACAACAGGCAATGTTTCTTGAGAAGGTGGCTTGGCTAAATCGCCACCTGTTCTCGTTACTAGTAATTCTTCACCTGGTCTAAGTGTTTCTGTTCTTCCTGTTTTTTCTTGAGGTTTCGGCATCACACCAGCTGCTTCAACTTCTTCGAGCGTATAACCAGCTGCCTCATAATCTTTGATATCAAACGGCATATCTTTTAAAATATGTGCATAACCTTGTATTTCTTTTGAGCGATTTTCTGGCGCTTCACCAACAATAATATGACCACCAGATCCATTCGGTATTAAGATATCATTTTTGCCTGTCGCTTCGTTATACGATATCTTTTTGTTTGGAATGCTTTCTAATGGTGGATGGTTTTCAGCCATCATCTTAGCTTCAGCAAATTTTGCAGATATTACATCTGTATCTCTTTCTTCTAAAAAACTCATTGCGTTTGCTCACCAAAAGCGCCTGACTTCATAAACATTCTAAGGCGCGACATGACTCGATTATATTCTGCTAATAAAAATCCGTTGCCTCTTTGTGTTGGTGTCAAAGTTCCCCACCAATCTTCCAATTCTTGAACCATATTCGGACTTCTCGTAAAAATGTGACCCTTGCCAGTAATTGTTGTGGCTGACTGATTAGTCATAACGTAACTGTCAAAATTTGCTTTTACGTCATCGAAATAAAGCTGTTCGTTTTCTTTAAAACCAGCTTGTAATGTTTCTTCGATTTTAGCTACGGTCAACGGCTCTGCACCGTTTTTTTTGCTATCGAGTAGCATACGGTACAATTTTTCATTTACTTTAAAATACGCTGCCCGACTTGACGTTGCAAAACTGCTATCATCCGTACTGAGTGCATCATACTGATATTTAGATCTTGCGAGTTTCAGAGCTGAATCAAAATATTCATCTACTTGCTTTTCTTCTGCTGTTTGCTTACCGCTGTTTGCTGCTTCTTCTCTTGTTGCTTCTGCAAAAGCCGCATTCATAAAAGTTTTAAAATCAGACTGCGATAAGTCATTAAAATAACTGTTTACTAAATCATCTGTTAACGTGCCATCAGCTTGCGCGTTCATGATGGCGCGTAATGCGTTATCTTTTGTAACTCTTGGCTTTCCATCATTAGATTTTGTTTTGTCTTCGTTGTCTTTATCCATAGCGTTTTGAAATGCTTCATCTACGCCGTTTCTTTCATACAACCCATTTACAAGCATTTGCCTTGCTTCAGCTGCTGTTAGTTTACCTTGCGGATTTGCTTCGAAAAAATCTCTTATTTGTTTAACTTTCATTTCAGCTGGCAACATGTCTTCTACGCCTAGTTCTTCATCTGGCTCTAGTGCGTTTGTTAGGCGCTGATAACTTTTTTGCAGTGAAGCAATATCTGCTATTCTTTCTTTTTGCTTTTTATCTTCTAACCCATCTAGAAAAGAACTAAATTTATTTGCCTGGTCAAAGGCATCCTCTAGAATTTCTTGTGCTTCTGCAGCTGGTATATTTGCTAGCGTAAAAGCAGCGTAATCCCCACCAGCATCTAACTGAATTAATTTATCATTAGGTATAATTTCACCCATCGAAAGATCAGCTAGCTCTTCCAGCTTAAACATAAGCTCAAATGCTCGATATGGATTTTGCGTGACAAACTCTGACACAACGTCCGTAGCAATATCTCTCTTTAGTTGTAAAACAGCAGCACTTGTAGTCTCAGGATTATAGCGACCATTTTTTACGCCTGGCGCATAACCTTGTTCTAATAATTTAAGTTCTTTTTCATATGTTGCGTTGCTTCCATTCAATACGCCTAACTTAAAACGCGTTTGATCAAACCTAGTTTTAAGCGCTAGTGCATCGAGCGCAATGATCTTTTTATCAACAACACTTTTTAAACTGTATCGTGTTGTAACCTCATTAAGATCAAACTGATGACCAATTTTTTTGCGTACTGATGGCGTATCAATGCCTGATATTACGTCAGAGCGCAGCGTTTTCATGCGCTGGCTCCACTTGTTTTTGCCGTCAATTATATTTCTGACATCGTTGTCTTTTTGAAAATCAGACAAGGCTTGCCGCATATTTTCTTCTATTTTAACAGCTGCGTTATTGTATTCTGTTGTCGCAATCATTTCTAAGCGCTGGGCAGCAAACTCGCCAGCTTGTTGCAATAGCGTTGTTTGAACCTCACCCTTGGCTAACTCTGCGCGAATAAAAGGTTCTGCATTTTTACGAACATCAAAACGCTTACCAGGCATTTCATTAGTACGCTGCACCCTTGCTGTGTATCTTGGAATTTGCATTATTTATAAAACTCCATACCAGTGCTACCAGCCTGGCCAATAGACTTTATCAGGCTTGCAGTACCGCTAGCGCGCAGACCAGCTGCATTAGCTTGGCCTGTCATGCGTGTTAACTCAGCTTGTAGTTTAGTCTCCTCTATTGCGTCATCAATCTGCATATTTGTAATTGAATTATTAAAAGCTTCAGTTTCTTGCTCGTAATCAAACTCACGCGCATTCTCTCGCAGTACTTCGATGGGCGTTCCTTGGCTTAGATCAAACCCAGCATACGCATATCCAGACCGTGCTGTACCTTGTACCTCGCCCTCAAATGCCCGTGCGTTGCGACCTTGGGAAGCAGCAAAGTTTGTATTGATAATCTGGCGTTGCCTAGTGAGCAGATCTATATCACGCTCGATGATTTGAGCATTAAAATTTGCTGCTGCTTGTGACTGTTCAGCGGCACGGTTAGAGGCTTTCTTAGAAGAAAAACCAGCCAGTAAATCTGTACCTATCTTAAAGGCTGTAAGTGCTGCAAACGCGCCCATTGATCACCTATATGTCAAATGTGTTTAGTCGAGGATAAAAGGCCAAGATGGTCATCGGCAGTGCCTGGCTTTGCTGTATGTAAATGCGGTCATCCTCATCAAAACCACCTCTAAATTCTATATCTTTATCGCCCGTAAATAACGGCACAGCGGCATCCATTGCCATTGAACTATCTCTAAACGGGATCCGATCTACATCTGTTGGACTGTTACCAACCTCAATACCTACAGTTTCAAACAATCGCAGTGTAATGCCGTGGATCCGCTTGGGTTTACCCTGGCTTGTGCCATCAGCTGAACCAGCCTCAATACGCAAAGTTTTCATTGCGCTGGTAAAACTGTAACCCACAGCAGCTGTTGTTGCTCCGAAGTTTAATGTAATACCGCCACTGCTTACTGTTGCCGTTGGATGGCTAGACCCGTTGGCCAGAACATTTACTGTTTGACCGCGCAAGTGATACAGCCCTGATAGCGTTGTTGTAGAGCTACCAGAATACGACAGACCACTATCAACGAAATGTGCCGCTGTTGATACACTTCCAAAATCAAACGGTTTTAGTTTTTCTACATATCTTTTTGTCACGCTATCAATTGTGCGCTTTACAATCATAAACAATGCATCTTCGCCAGTGTCCGTTGGAAGCGTTGCAATGCTCTCAACTACCGCCTGACCAGATCCAAATGCACCACCTAATACATGCTTATGCCAGGCAACCACTTCTTCTTCACGGCGATACGTCATGCCCAGCAATGTGCCATCTGCACGAATACACCAAACGACACTATCAGGCTCTTGTTGATAGGCCATTTGAGTAATGCCGCCCTTAGTGACATGTTCAGCCAATATGGTCATATCTGGCGCTTGATAGCCGCCCGTGTTTACATCACCGACAAACTTAAACTCTCTAATTTTTCTTGATCCCCGTTGGACGAAAAGCGTCACATCGGCCACTTGCACGGGTTCTATTTGAGATGTTCCGTAGTTCGAGTATTTCCTAATGAGTGTTGTTGTAGGCGTTACTGGCCCGTCATTTGTTGATGTCAGCACATACTCGCCGCCAGACGTACCCACAGTAAGCACTCTCGTTGCTGAAAGATAACGGATAGCGTTTACCTGGTTTGACGCAATCGTATAGATAAGCGCGTCATCGTCATTTGTTCCCACTGCAAAATTATCGTAATCACCGTTTTTGCTAAAGAACAATGTTTGCGGATTGTTATTTGTATTTCCGAATACTAAGCGCTGCTCGAAAAACGAGACAACGCTTGGCCTGTTGTTTGCGCCACTTAATCCTGGGCTGGGAGATCCCCCGATTGAAAGCGTAGCAAACGTCCAGTTGTTATGATCGCTTCTTGTTAATGTGCGTATATCGTATGACGGATGTACCAGGTACATTGTGTCAGCTGATTGCACAAAGCGAATATCAAATAGATCTGCCTCTGCGTATGGTGATGCCGTTTCGTAAATTTCTGTGGCAGTTCCACCAGATGTAAATGTTGTAAAGCTGGTAGAGTTGATTGCATTTCCAAACAGATCCACCAACGAAAATGTATTTGTTGTTGAGTTCGCTACTCGATAGTTGCGGCCATTTAGTTCTGTCATGCCGCCAACGCTATCGATAAAGATCTCATCGCCGTTGCTAAACCCGTGGCTATTACTTGTTAAAACACCAGGATTAGCTTTTGTGATTGCTGTTATTGTTTTTGCAGAGCTAGTGAGTACTTGTAGATCATTACGAAAAACACGCATGATCTGATTACCAAACTCTAAAATATAAGTATCAGACGTTTTAAACTGAAACGGTATTAGTCTTGTTTTGACAGAACTGCTTTTGACCTCGCCCAGATATTCTGTGCCTGGACGCCTGGTGACACCGCCATGCGGCATGACAACCATATTCGTAAGATCCGACAGACCTTGCGAATACTTTTCTAAATTTGTGCGACCTTCGAGGCGTGGGCTAATCTCACCAGCTGTGAACGCACTAAAACTGGGTGCGGATCTTGCCATTTACAATCTACTCTCGATAAAGTCAGACGCCTCAAATCGTTGTGGAGCGCCTTCAGTCGCGTCAGTGTGCCGTGCCTGTTTCAGCACTTGTTCGTACTTGGCATACATCAGCTGCACTAATGTCGTTGAGCCTGTTACCGCATAGGATATTTCTGATGCCAGGTAAGCTGATAGCGCTTCGATTAATCCGCTATCGTATTCGTTAGGATCTGTGACACGCGCGATATATTTTATTTTTGCTGTGCCTTCATCGGTTATTAGTTTTCTGCCCTCGATGACGAACACTGGAGCGCCACTATTAGATGTCATGTTGTCCTGGGGATAGCTTAGAGCGCCATTACTAAATTCTAATACACGCAAGCAAAACGGATCAACAGGCAGCGGATATTGAAATGCATACCCAAAATCTGGCGTTGTTGTTTCTTGCGCTAGTGTTGCCCGTCTTATTAAAGAGTTCCAGGGATGCTCTCTAAATACGAAATCACGCGCACTTTCGTATCGCTGGTTAATAATGCGCGCCACTTTGGAGTTTTCATCTAGTGCAGAAATGTTAGATGCGCCCAACATGTTTAGCGCAAAGTTAGCAATATCAACTGTAGATGGCATATTTTAACTCCATAAGAAAAGAAGGGGCGCAAGCGCGCCCCAACCTATTAGTCCACCGCATACTTGATGGTTACTTCGATAGTGCCTGTTCCAGCAGCACCGCCCATTGTTGCCGTTACAGCAACACCATCTTCGTTAGTGTCTGTCTCTGTGCCTGAGCCAAGAGCCAAAGTTGCGAGGATGTCTACCTTTTGGGCAGATGTGGACGCAGCAGCAGCCTTATACGCCGCCGCAGCAGCCACAACCGCTGTACCAGCCGCATTTGTGTGCGCGGCATAGCCAACTGACAAGGTTGTTGATGAACCCATAGCATCATGTGCGAGTGACCCTTCAAGCAATCTTGCGCCGTCTGGTAGGATGAACATTTCAATAACATCGCCTGATGCTAGTGAAGCTGCTTCATAGACACCATGAGCCACACGGACACGACCGCCAAGCTCATTTGCCTTGTTCATAACAACAGGTGATGCCCTGTTATTAGTACGCTGTGTTGAATAAACAGTTGCCATTGATCAATCTCCTTATTCGTTACATGCAATTTCGACTACTTTTGCTTCTTCCATGCGTGTAGCACCCATAGTTTGGCAGTAGTAGACTTGCGTTGCGTATGACTTATCGGCTCGTTCATCGATCTTTGCGCTAGGCTCTTTGCCCATTGCAACTTTAAGACCGTCTGATGCAAACGCGATAACCTGGCGGCTTGTGCCGTCATCGGTTAAACGGTTTGAAACAATGAAATTAAACCCTACGAAAGTGTTTATTTCACCTTGAGCCAGAGCTTTTACAGTATTGAAATCGCTCGAAGTCACAGTTGTATTATTCAACAAATCGCTGACTTGCTTTGGAGACACAATGATGTGGCGCGGTATTGACGGATCAACACTTGCTGCATCGAGCAACTCTTTTGCAGACACGAGCTTTGCAATGGTTAGACCAGCAGAACCGTGTGCGATTTTCTGACCAGCTGGTAGCACTGTTGATGTGGAACCATCTTTGCCTGTTAGGGATGTACCTAACGCAGCTGCAATAATTTCATCATCCATAGCACGACCCATAGCAGCAGCAGCTGCACGGCCATATGTTGAAGTTGGATCTATAAGTAATCTTACACGATCCTGATCATCGATCAGATCCGCATACTCATAGTCTGACATTGTCACCATACGTCTTGTGTGTGGTGTTTCGATTAATGGGGTATCCCCATGTCTTGATGTTCGTTTTACAGCGGCTGCTGATCCAACTTGATCAAAGAAAGCTTTCTCACCGTTAACACTTTCTATGTCTACTGCATTACGCAGCAAACTACCCATTTGCTGTGAAAGCATTTGGACATTAGCGCTAAACTGGTTGACAAAAGCCGTAGTGATTTGAGTAGACATTTGTCTCTCCTCTACAGTTAAAGTTTTCAGATTGCTGCGCGCGGTTATCTCAGTGAGGCCGTGCTAACTGTTTAGTCAGTTACTCTACTTGTCACACAAGTTTGACGGCGTGGGGCTTTCGCTTATCCACTAGCAAGTTCAAATAATCTTTGAACCTCTTTAACAGCTTCATCATGTTGCGGATGAAACTTGTCTTGATAAACACCTTCTTTCATTTTTTCTTTAGCCAAAGACATGGCTTCATCGGGTGTCATAATAAGTTCAGTGGCTTCACCAGCTAGGGTGTCCTCACCTATATCAGATGCAATAGACGCAAACATTTTTACAATAGCTGGGTGATCCCCAAGTCTTCGACCATCTTCTAATTTTACTGTTTCAAATAATTCTGTATCAAAATACTTTTGCGCGGCTGCATATCCTAATTTAACTTTTTGTTCTAACGCCTGACCAAACTCTTGTTGTAGCTCTTGAATGGTGGCATCCTTTAGTTGGTCAACGTTAGCGTTAAATTTTTCATCAACATCGTTAAAAGTATTTTCTAAATACTCTGCCATCTTTTGCGCCTGGTTGCCGTTTAGACCAGCACCATGCGCTGCATTTTTAAAACTGTTCCAAGCTTCAGCGTCTGACTCTTCAACATTAATTTTTATATTATAATCGTTTGCAGTCTCTGGACGGCCAGTTTCTGCATAGAATTGGTTGTATTGATCGTCTGTCCAGCTGCTTTGCGGCTTTACTATTTTGTCTGCACCAATGTGAGATCTGGCGTGTACATACGCTTTTGCTACAGCATTTGCGTCAGCAAAGTTTTGAAGACTGGGATTGCCTCTTAAATTTTCATCTAATGTATCAACAAATCTTACTGGAGCTTCTGTTGCTTCCGTTGCGACTTCTTGAGATCCAGTATCTTGGGTTGCCTCGTCACTCATTTTTAGGTTCCTTCTTGTCGGACAACATCCTGACGATCAGCAACACTGTTGCGCGTTGTCCTTCATTAAATGCAGATTGATATGGATCGCCAGAAAAAGTGGTTGTCTCAAAGCCAAATCTGGTTTTGAGGTCATCTAAAACTTGCTCACCGTCCTCTGTATTAAATGTTCTACGGTACGCTAATTTAAGGTCTTCTATTTTCTTCATGTTATTGCGCTACAGCTTTGACCATTGGCGCAAGTTGATTTGCCATTTCAGCATCCATCATTTGCTCTTGCTGTTGCGCTTGGGTTTGTGCAGCTTGCGCTTGCTGTTCACGGATCTCCGCAACCTCATCTGGGCTACGAATAACACGCGCTGGTATACCCGTTACTTCAACCAGGTACTGTACAAGCTTGTCTGTGTCTAAATAGTCCATGACGGGCGCTATTTCTGCGACTTGCATCATAACCTCGAAACCACGCAACATAGATTGCAGATCTGTCAATTTCTGCGCTTTAGCCATCGGGCTGACGTATTCTATTTCTATTTGCTGACCTTGCAATTCTTCTGGCGCTTGCGGCAACATGCCAGCTGCTAGCAGCAAACTAAAGCTACGCTCGATGAGCGGCTGTAATAATTCACTCTGGAGCCTTCCTAGCACGGGCGCTAGTATTCTCATCTTTTCTTCGTTGCGCTGCAACACCTCTGTGGCGGTCATAGTTGCGCCTGGTGACATCATTAGCTGGTCAACATAGAACGCTTTATTAATGGCGTTGCGTCTTTCGTTTTCCATTGCCAACCCTAGTGGGTTGTTTGCACCGATTTGCAACGGTTCCAAGCGATCTCTAGTTCCAGATCTATAAAAATTTATTGCGCCTGGTGTGGTTCGAACAGGTAACACAAAGCCATCATCGGGAGCCATCATTGGTGGATCGATCTGCTTTTGCGCGGCTCTGATTGTAACCTCAGACATTTTGTTAAGCATCTTAACATCAGGCAGTGCGTTCATTGACGGTGAACGTCCATAGGTACTTACGCTATCTTTTACAAATCGCGGAACCATAAAGGGAAAACTATCAAAACCACCCTCGCCTAATTGTTGGAGCGTGTCGGCATGATAATATAACGATGCCACGGCTTTTTGTTTCCCAACACCGCCTTTGCTTTCCCCTCTAGGAAAAACAGAATGAATAACTTTGTGTTTTTTGTACGGGTCTTTTTCAACATCTTTTTTCGCTATGTCTGGTAAATTATCCTCACCAAAGCGTTGTGCCATTGCTCTGGCCGTCATTTCAAATTTTCTGTAGACCGTATCAACTTCGCCCTGGGCATTTTCACTAATACATATTTCCGCAATGTGCCTGGTATTAAATCTTAGACCTTCTTTATCAAAATCAACAAACAATGCCGCTGTGCCAAACACCACTAGGTCATAAAACAACTCATGTATTTCTTGCTGAAAGTTAGATCTATTAAATGCCTGGTACATTTGATCTAGACTTAATTCTAACCATTCATTGGCCGCATCATCTTTTTGCAATGCTGGATCTCTATATCGCATAGAAAACCACGGGCTAACTGGGCTTGTGAGCATACCGTGCAATGAAGACGATAATAATTCTACCGCATGTATGGCCGTACCATCATAAATTAATTCTGTACGTTTATCGCCTTGTGTTCGTTTTTTTGTAATGTCAGCTTTACGAGGCAGCATATAATCTGCTAATTCCTGCCAATGCTTTTCCCAATTTGATCTCTGTGTCTGTAGCGTTTTTAAACGCTCATCCAGCTGTTTAATCTTTGGTGATACTTGCATTACATCAATCCATAACTAGCAATGATAGATTTCTTTTTTTTACGCAAACCAGGGGCTAAACCTTCTAAAGATTTACCATGTGTGCGACCAGCCATCTTTTGATTAAGACGCTCTAAGGGATCTACATTCATCGCCATTTTTCGTTTTGCTGGCTGTGAAGAGGCAGCGCCCATCTTACCAGCCTGATTTCTATACATCATGTAAGCAATCCACCGCCCATCAATGACCTACGGGATCTCGTGGGTGCAGATGTTAATAAACCCTTCGATGTGGTTTTAATCGTGGATCTTCTGCCTTTTTTACGGATTGTATCGGCTACATCTTTTTCAGCATCACCTGTTGCACCAGCCTCTAAAATATCTGCTTCCGCTTCAGCACTGCCAGATGTTGTGGTAGATCCACCCTCTGGCGTTAACTTAACAGGCTCTACTGGTGTTTCTGTTCGTAATTGTCGTGGTTCTTTTACTCGATCTGCTACTGTTTCTACAGTGGGCGCAGCTGCCGCTGGTGGGGGTGTTGATGATCCACTATCATTACTGTCTCTATTTGCTTGAAATTTTTCCATTGCTGCTTTTGATGCTTCAGTTCGCTTGTTATAATCATCTATACCAGCCTGACTAACACCCTCTGTATTACCAAAACTGAGCGCAATATCTGATAAAATATTTTGCGTTACACGACCCGTTCGTGTGCTTGGATTAGACCTATTACTACTCGTATTCCGATCAGACGCAGCCCTGTTGCTACTTGTTGCAGCCCTAAAGCTATCTCTCACACCCGAAAAAAAATCTCTAATACCCATATCTTACCTCATGCAGCGAAAGGATTATAATCCATGATCGCTGTTTTCTGTGGTGGCCGACCATCAAATGATCTTGTCTCACGCAAACCCACCGCTAAATATCGAAACCCATCAGCTGCATGTGATGACCAATCATGCACTGGTGTATTTCTAAAACTTCGTAGTCTTTCGTTATATGCTCGATGATACTGCCTTAGTGCCTCTAATCCAGGCTTGCATAAATCCTGATCAAACCAACACCTGGGCAGCAACATCTTTGCCGCATGTATGCCATCCTCTAACGGTAACTTAGGAACAACCCTAAAGTTAATTCCTAAGTCATATGCCGTTTCGCGGCGGCTCTTGCCTGTACTTAATTCGCGTACCTCAATGTCATGGGGCGCATTGTGTTCCCCATATAAATACCCCTTATCTTGTAATACCTTTACATAGTGGGGTAATCCCTCGCCCCTATTTTCATAGAAGTCTATTATATGTATTGCACGGCCAACCTTCTGTAAAAACCAAATCACCGTACTGTCGTTCACACCCAGATCCCAAAAGGTATCTACCCTTACACTAGGATCATACGGCACATTCGTTATGCGACCAGCCTCATGCACATCCTGCAATTCATTGCCATACACAGCACCTGGTACATTCGCTACCCAACTACACTCATACTCTTGAGCATACTGATCAGCCGTCATCATAGACTGTGCAGCGTCTAATTCTTCCTTATCCAATATCCCCGTATCACTGGCCTTATACAAAGCCGTGTGCCAATCAGCCTGACCTTCAGCAGCGTCATACAAATCAAAGAACGAATTGTGACCCCTAGGCGTTCCAATGAATAATGCCCAACCCTTACGATCACTCAGCGCTGGGCGAATAATCTCAGGAAATAAACTCTCAGGCATGTCAGCCATCTCATCAAGACATGTGCCATCCAAATATATACCACGCAAACTGTCAGGGTTCTCAGATCCTAATAACTGTATCCTCGCACCATTAGGTAAGTCAGCCCTCAATTCAGTCTCGTGAAACCTCACCATCGGTATCGCACCAGCAAACTGCTTTAAATAATCCCAAGCTACTGCCTTCGCCTGTCTATAGGTAGGGGCAATATAAGCGTACCTGGGGTTAGGCTTTGTGTTAAGTATAGCATCCCTAAGTAAATGATTAATGGCCATCACCGTCTTACCAAAGCGTCTGTGACACACCACAACGCCCCAGCGCTTCTGTGCTAGCTCGTTATGCAGTGATTGCTGCAATGGTCTGGGAGAGTATGGTATCTCGATGTGCATGAAGGACAGTATCTTATCTGGGGTTATTATACGTTAGAGTCGGGCGGCCAGTTTTTCGGGGGGTGGGGGGTGGCCGACCCGTAAATTCATGGGCGCTGTAGGGATGCTATCCCTCACTGTAGAATAATAATATCAAGCACTTAGCTTAACGGGTGCCAAGCTGGGTGCCAAACGCTGTGGATTTACATATCAAAAACAAAAAGAAACTTTGGGTATGCCTTGTGCGCGCGACCCCTGCCACAAGCTGTGGTATATATATAATATCACTTACCCATCTGGCCCATGATACTACGCTTACGATCTATCATATTGCTTAGTCTTTTGCTGAATGCATCAGCTGCTGCGTCACTCTCGAACTGTATGTAATCGCCCTTCTCTATAGCCATATCATACGCTCTGTCTGTATCGTTCTGCATATCTACTAGCTTACCATCTATCATTCTTATAAGCGGTATTAGCTTACCATCAAACGATGCTGACCTTACTGTCTCTCTCGCTTCAGTCATTGGTGTATCAGGATCTAGCGCTCGTTGCGCCCAGGCTGGTAGATCATTAATATCTGCCATGCTTATCCCGATGCTTCAGCAGTAACTTCTCCACCTTCCCACTTCAATGTGATCTGGCCTGTCTGCTGCTTATCATCTGCTTTGTCTCTCAAGCCCAGCGGTTGCATCTGCCTGATATGCTTATCCTTATGATCAGCTTCTAAGCGTCTACGTTGTACCTCTGCCATTGCTAGCTTTGGATCCTCTGGCAACGGTGCTTGCACTAGATCTAATATCTGATCTCTCATCACCTCACACTGCAAGCTTCTAGCTGTTCTGTATTGCACATGAGCATCATCATCCTCTCGAACATGACGCAGTACTGTACGCCATCCTGGTAGATGATCTGATGTATCACAGATGCGTGTGAGGCTTTCACCTTCCGCAATCCGATCACAGATCTCTTCCATTTGTTTTTCAGTGATATTTCTCTTTGGCATAGAACCTCTAAAATATACCCCGTAGCAATATCCTGGAAGAAAGCAAAAGGACTATTAAAACTACGGGGCCAGTTATCGAGCAGTGAAACAGGGAGATGTTTCCTAGTTCGTAAATGTGGCTTGGTGGTACAATAAAGATCGCGACAACCTTGGAGAACTAATGTTCGACCACCCAGTTATTATGGCTGCACAATACTCGTAGAGATCTGCTTTTTCCAATGAATATAACTGTGCCACATTATACTAAATCTTTACTACATTTCGCGCATTCATACAACATCTAGTTTGCATTTGATGCATTTTAGACCGTATGTGTCAAAACACTGAAGCTAACAATTCATCTTCTTCGTAGTACTTCATATTATACCAGGTGCGAATGAGTGCATCCATATACCTACGTTTAATCTGCCTACCATCTCGTAAGCCTCTCATCCTTGCTATCTGATCCCACTTAGCCCCACGTTCTCTGAATGCTGCTGAGTGTGCTACTGCCCATACCAGGCGTCTATCATCTGCATCCATGTGCTTTATGCCTAAAGACAAAGCCTTATCAAAGTCATCTACTTGTTTCGGTGTAGCTCTGGGTAATCCTGGTTGGAACTCACTGTATCCGTATGCTTTCCATGACTGCGGATACTCTGGCCAACTACACATCTTTTGCTTACGAATAGCAGCTGGTAGTTTACGCTCTGTCTCAGCTGCCTCGAAGAACAAATCATTAAGCTGCGCTACGTCTGGTTTATCCACAGAGAATTATCCCAAAGAAAAAAAATGATCTATACTATGATAATCATAAGCACTTATCAAAAGATCCATATGGATGATCTTTTGAAGTGCTTTAAATTTAACTGATGATTAGTGCTTATCATAAGCGCTTATGATATACTATGTAGTGGCTACGCCAATTTTAAAACCATGATTCAAAACCCGTCAATCCCCTAAATTATCAACAACGCGATGACTAACGATCAGCAACGTCTTGAGGCGATAACGGAGAAACTTTTTTTACTTTAAATTCCTCAATGGCAATCATTTCATCCAGCAAACCCTTGGTTAAACACTTATCGTATGGATCTAATAAACGAAACAAACGCACTATTTCGGCTACACTATCGACTTCTCTATCCATCATCATCCATAACTTTCCTAGCAAGATCTTCGAATGCTATTTTAAAACGACCTTCTAATTCTAAACCTTTTCGGTATTTTGCTTTATCTTTTTTATCAGATGGCATCATCGAAAAATCTATTTCCATGTCAGCAAGTTTGTTTTTTATTGCCCACTGAATAAAAAGAAGTTCCTCAATATTAAATTCCATAATCCAGCTGTTTAAATCAGAATCTAACTTACTATTAACTTTCATCTTTATCTCCCAAGATTGTTTTCATGCGGAATGCTACTCTGCGTAGTTCTTTTTCCATCTCTGGCTCGATAAACCCCGTAAATAATGGTCTTCTGTCTTTGGCTTGTTCTGCGTCACCAGCAACCAAGGCAAATGTTTTATCCCTAGACGACAACTCAAACGTAATATGACCCACCGTGATGCGCTCACGCTGCGTGTCTGGG
>Ga0098037_1000449_pt1 | contig 21476 bp, 36 predicted proteins | sample 5_EtaG_FD_75050 | JGI IMG/M metagenome (GOLD analysis project Ga0098037, IMG submission 75050) | Marine viral communities from the Subarctic Pacific Ocean - 5_ETSP_OMZ_AT15132 metaG | ecosystem: Environmental > Aquatic > Marine > Oceanic | place: Pacific Ocean | collected 2015-01-08 | reverse complement strand
TACCGATCAGAAAAACAGGGGGGCGCTTTCCAAAAAATAATTTGCAACGTAAAATCTATATAGTACCCGAAACCCCTGAGTGTCTCGTGAATTTTGTACCTTCACAAAAACAAGACAATGGAAGGATTACGAATTCAGAACGGTAGGCTAATCAATAACAGGCCCGATTCAATGACAGGGATTGACAGGGTAGCCCAAATAAAGAAGGCTATGAAAAGAGAAGAAAAAATCTCTATGATGACTGATGCGATGCGTCGCAAAGACACGATGGATGAGTTTAAACTACGTTACAAGTAGTATAAAAGTAGTTATCGCTATCTTCAGTAATCCACTTACCATGCGACTCTGCATTGTATGTTTGGGTGCATACCTTGTAGTCAGGCTTCTTTGGAAAATCTTTCGTGGTAAATGATGGTTCGATCCATCGCACCCTATTGTTAGGTTGCAAGGCAAAGCATCCATTCTCCAGTATTATTATATGATGTGACTTATGCTCGTGCGGAGTCTCACTTAGCGTGAGGTCAGCATTCTCATTTGTCTCACACGCCCATTGTATCGTACACAAGTATTCACCGTCGTACCACTTACGGTCCTTCATAAATACCGATGCTGTCGCATCTGCTATATATGCCAACTCCACAATAGAGAACGTCTTGCTGAAGCTATTCCATAGGCAAAGCTGGTGGAAAGGCATGTGCGGCACATCATTAGGATTAGCATCCTTGTCTATCAGTGCAGAGCATGGTAGCTTGTCTCTCATAACACCATTCTCAAGAAGAACTTGGAACAGGGGCACTTGCCCTGGAAGACACCTAACGGATACAATCCGCCCTAGGAAGAACTCACCGTGGTGAGATTTCATATCGTATAAGTATTCAGCACGTACCCACACATCTACGGGTGGGAAGCTAGATTCTATGTAAGCCATTTATATAGTTTATTATTAAGTTAATTGCCTGCCTATCGTCTTTAGACTTGCTTATGATATCATTAATCTTTACTGCAATATAATATCTTTCAGACGATGTGGCTCTGTCTTTGGCCGACTGTATAAACGGGGTTATACTTTCGTCCCATCTTGGATTTTGCATGATACTAGTTTGTAAGTTGTATTATTATCCGAGTTCCTATTCAGTATGTTTACCAGATCCATCGCTTCGCTTGACCTTTCAATCTGAAGAATCTCGCTCATTCCATTTAGCAGGTACACGTTTATGGACTTTGGTCCTACGTATACTTCCTTTAATATCTTATACCCCATAGTCGTATCTGTCTTTTATTAATGTTAACGTATCTCCTTGTACTAGGTCAGGGTCTATAGGCACACCCAAGAACCGAACCTCGAAGTGGAGGTGTGGCCCTGTTGAGTGACCCGTTGAACCTATTATCCCTATCCCATCGCCTGCGCTCAGGGTGTCTCCCTCCTCTACTAGCAGTGACCAATGATGAGCGTAGTAAGTCTCCAACCCATTGAAGTGTCTTACGACAACTAAGTTCCCGTACCCACCATTGTACCCCCTCTCAGCGTACCGCACTACTCCATCCCATACGGATTTAGAAGTGTCCCGGTTACATCCAGCGTAGTCTATTCCGTAGTGCATCCTACCCCATCTCCATCCATAGCCACTTGACACATGACCCGTTGAGTGGAACTCAAACGAATCCAGGTGTAGTGTTATGGAGTCAACGGTGCTGTCGTGCGTGTAGTGTATGTATGAACAGTGGTCATTGTACATAGTGTCCAAAAAGAGAGGGGGCGCTTCAGCCTCAATAGCATCCACATCCCCCTCACCTACACATAAAAAAGAATCCGACACTAAGGTAGGATTATTATTATACGACATGCTAATATTTATCAACATTAGTAACACCAAAAATACCGACACTATTACATTAAAAATTAAATTTCTCATTCTTCCTTTCTGTATATTATATATGAAGGCAGTTCGGAGTTTAAATTATATGCTACCCGTATGCTGTCCCATCCATTGGTTAGCGAGTAAACAATTTGATTGTTAACTATAAAAGTTACGTACCTGTATCCATCACGACTAGCTGCCTCCAAGAGTTGTTTTTGATTTAAGTTAAAATAATTGCTCTGCCCATAGCAATGGGACAATAGAAAAAATAATATTATAAAAGACTTAATCATCTCTCATACCCGCCAAGTACATCTCGTACTTGTTGCAGGCATCTGCTAATATAAAATATATTTGCTCTTTATCACGCATTGATGAGTAGACGGCATCAACCAAGTCCTCCCTGTCCCCGTTAAATTCATAGAACAGCGTTTCGCCTGGCTCGCCTTCTATGTGTATTACAACATTATCTTCCATAGTTTTTATTTAGTACTCCCATCAGGACTCGAACCTGAAACCTACTGCTTAGAAGGCAGTTGCTCTATCCAGTTGAGCTATAGGAGCAATATTATGACGAAAGTTATCATATTTTATGACGACTTTATGACGATAGAATCCTTATATATCAACATTTATGACAAGATGACGACTTTAGTAGTCAAAAAATTAGTATTAAAAAAATATTTGAAGAATAAATATATAAAAGAGTATATAGTGGAAAAAAGTTGTCATCTCGTCATATATTATTTCTATATTAGTGGCATAAATTAAATCTAATATGAATTACCAACCAAAGAACCTGTGCTTTGACCAAGAAGGACGTGAACGTCTAGTTAATGGCATAGAACAGATCGCTAAAGCGGTCAAGTCAACTCTCGGTCCGAGAGGTAACACAGTACTGATAGAATCTAACGAGCATACGCATGGCATTACAGTCACGAAGGACGGAGTCACCGTGGCTCGCTCCATCGATTTACTCGACCCTGTCGAGAATCTCGCTGTTCGCATGGTAAGAGAGGCAGCCGATAGGACGGCCCTATCGTCTGGTGATGGAACTACAACAGCCATCGTCCTTACGGAAGCCATTGTGATGGAGGGACTAAGGCTGATTGAGCCCCACCATAATGTGACGGAAGTTATGCGTGATATTAAGCATCTTGCTGAGTATGTAATTCGTTGGCTCGAAACGGAGGACACTGTAAAGGTCACTAGCAAAACAATACAAGACGTAGCAACTATATCTGCAAACAATGATGAGGAGATAGGTAAGGTTATTGCCGACACCTACAAGAAAGTAGGGTTGAAGAACGGAGTTGTTACCGTAGAGAAGAGTCAGACATCAGATACCACCTCAGAGGTCACCCACGGGATTCAGCTTGATAGAGGATATACCTCTCCGTTGTTTGTGAACGACCAAAGAAGGGACGAGTGCATACTAGAAGACGTGCATGTTCTTGTAACAGACCAAGAAATATCGAATCTCATTAGTATAGAAGGTGTTTTGAAGCAAGTTATTAATGAGCAGAAGAAACTTTTGATTATTGGAACGTGCTCGCAGAACGTTATTAACACCTTAGCAGCCAATGTAGTCAGAAATGGACTGAAGTTTTGCAATATTATACCACCAGACTTCGGATACCGCAAGCACGAGCTTATGGGGGACATCGCATTGGCTCTTGGGGCTAAATATTTCTCTGAACAGACGGGTGACAACATACAATTCGCTAATTATTCGGACTTGGGACGTGCAGAGAAGGTCATTGTGGGTCGTGACAAGACAATTATTATCAGAAACGATGAAAAAACCGAAGAAATTAACGAAAGAGTACTTGAACTAGAGGTTCAGAGGGAGGAAGCGAAGCAAAAAGCGGACAGAGACTTCATTTCTAAGCGTATTGCAGGGCTAAAAGGGGCCATTGGGGTGATTTATGTGGGTGGAAACTCCGATATAGAGCAGAAAGAGCTGTATGACAGGGTAGATGACGCTGTATGTGCGGTTAAGTCAGCCCTAGAAGAAGGAATATTGCCTGGTGGAGGTGTTGCGTTATTCCAAAGAGCTGTTTACACTATGGATGATAGCAATAAATTGGCTGGAAAAATTTTAGGCCATGCGCTAGAGGCTCCTCTATTGCAGATACTTTCCAATGCAGGTATAGAGTTGGAGGAGGGTAAAGACAAAAACCAACTTATATACGAAGAGGATGGGCGAGGTATAGACGCAAAGAGTGGTAAGTGGGGTAAAATGATTGATATGGGAATTGTTGATCCGGCAAAGGTGACGAAGAACGCATTGCGTAACGCAGTGTCGGTTGCCACAACAATACTTAGTACAAATGCAATAATAACTTTAGCAAGAACATATGAAAGCGGTGAATAATTACGTAATAATCGAGAAGATTCAGGAACAGCTCAAGAACGAGAGCGGTTTGTTATTGTCCGAGGACGATGCACTACACTTCAGGTATAACAAGGGACTTGTCCTAGGGGCTGGAGACAAAGTAACCTCTGTAAAGGAGGGTGATGTTATCTACTACGACAAGAGTGCAGGGCACGATGCTATGTTTGACGGAACGGTTATCACCGTTATTCGTGACCGTGACGCAGTAATTGTATGCGCTCCTGATTCAGATTCTCAATAAACCTACGATATCTTTTGGCTTGGTAACCAGCGTCATTACGGTAGAGGGGGTTCGACTCGTCGAACACCTCTCCGTAGAGGCGTTTGTACATTTCTGTTAGCGATCTCTTTCCTTTTAGTGTTAGTCTATATGTGGTGTTGCGCTTGGGATTTCTTGTTACCAGCAATGCAATCCATCCACTATCCATAAGGCGCTTCTGTCTCTTCCTGTCCCACGATAATAGCTTTTCAAACTTAACAATATCGGCCTGCCTGAATGTGCCCTCATCATAGAGGAACAATAGCATATCTAAATCCGATTGGGATAGGTTGTGCTTTGCTTTCATCCACTCCCTGACCACCTTCCAGTACTTGAGTATATTTTCCATATCTTTGCTAATATATGAGTAAGACCTCAGAATATTATAAAAAAAATCCTAAGGCTCGTGCAAAAAGGCTTGAGTACCAAAGAGAGTACAACAAGCGAAAGAAGGAGAAGAAGAAAAGGAGCTTGCTTAATAAGGAGAATAGGAAGAGAGGTACTTACGGTAATGGCGACAAGAAGGATGTATCTCACAGAAAAGATGGATCCACATTCTTGGAGGCGCAGAGTAAAAACAGGGCAAGAAATAGAGGACGAGCATAATGGCAAAAGGAAGAGCTAAAAAGAAAGGAAACAAAATTTGTCCCGCAGGCATAGCGTGGGCAAAGAGAACGTTTGACACATACCCATCAGCGTATGCGAATATGGCGGCCTCTAAGTATTGTAAAGACCCTAACTATGCTAAGGGTGCAAAAGGAAAAAAGTAATGGACGCGAAAAAATTAAAACAGATATCTGCTGAACTAAAGAAAGCATCAGCCCTACATAAAGGTCAGGCTGCAAAGATTGACCGAATGTTAAAAGGATTGTCTAAACCCAAAAAGAAGAAATAATGCCAACAGTAAAATACAAGTGCCCTGACACGGGTAAAAACATGAAGGTTGAGTTTGCATACAATGCAACCGGTAAGGCTCAGGCTAGTGCACTAGCAGCATTGATGAACGGAACAAAGACAGATAATCCAAACTACGGTATGGAGAAAAAATCAATGGGATACTAATATGAAAAAGTTAACACCAGCACAGCAAAAGATTGCTAAGAAGGCAAAGCCTTACGACAAGATTACATCTGAAGATTTCAAGGCTCTACGCAAGAGCAATAGAAAGAATAATAATGGGAGAGCTTAAGAAATGGAGGGACGAGAAATGGGTAAGGATAGGTGCAGACGGATCGATAAAGGGTGCTTGCGGGACAAGCAAGGACAAGAAGAATCCAGATCGTTGCCTACCTCTGAAGAAGGCTCAGAGCATGACAAAGGCGGAGCGTGCTGCCACTGCAAAGAAAAAGAAACGTGCGGGTGCAAGAGGGAAGACTGTCGTTGCCAACACTGCTGCGGGAAGGGTAACCAAGAAATACACTAAGCGATAATTGCTATCTTTAGGGTATGAGAAAATTAAACGAAATTCTAAGATGGGCTACTAGCGACTTAGCTGTAGCATTGTATGCTGCGATTATTGCAGGAGTTTTATTGGCCAAAGGCGTAACGGTTATCGGTGGTGCTGGATTAGGCATCGCATCTGTTAAACTTTGGTCAGCAGTAAAGTCACTTATAAAGTAGATGGCCGATAAGTCCAAAATGGCATGTAATAAACCTAGGCCTTCGGACAGGGCTGGGAAGAAGAAGATGGTTAAGGCCTGCTCAGGTGGCAAGGAGAAACTAATCCATTTTGGTGCTAAAGGATATGGTCACAACTATTCTGCTGCGGCAAGGAAGTCGTTTAGGGCAAGGCACAAATGCTCTACAGCAAAAGACAAACTGACTGCTCGATATTGGGCATGTAAAACTCTTTGGGCCGGTAAAGGCGGATCAACTAAATCCTCACCGAAGAGTAAAAAAGGAAAGTACTAATGAAGTCAAAGGGATTAGGCGATAGCATAGAGAAGTTTACTAAGGCTACGGGCATCAAGAAAGTTGTAGAGAAAGTTTCCGAGGTGACAGGTAAACCTTGTGGATGCGATGAGCGTAGAGATACGCTAAATAGGAAGTTTCCGTATAATATAAAATAGTTAACTTTGCACTATGGCATACCAAAAATTACAAACAGAAAGAGCAATAAAGGTTTTCCCTACAACATTAGCGACAAGCAAAAGCGTTGAAGAAGCCGCTAAGATACCTGACCCAGCAAGAACCTTGGTTTCAGGAATAGCAGCTACTACCGTAGCAGCGACAGGTTCTGCAACAAACGATGCAACACTTACAAAAGCGGGTGAGACATTTGTAACCAAGGGAGTTAAAATTGGTGATGTAGTAAGAATAACCATTTCCACTACCATTAAAGATTTTGTTGTGATGTCCTTAACTGAAACCGTTTTGACTCTGAGGTCTGGAACAGCCAACTCTACTGATAATGTAGGGGCTTCTTCAGGTGGCGCTTCTTATGAGGTATTCCCTAACCGAGAAACAGAGCCATGTGTTCTTTACGTTGGTGGAGCAGGGAACTTAGATATTATAACCGAGGGCGGTGATAGAGTAACCTTGGTTGCTGTACCAGCTGGAACATTTGTTCCTATTCAAGTTAGGGCGGTAGTGAACAACGAGAACTCTTCAGGAACGGCAACAACAACTGCAACTGAGATTATAGCACTACGATAATGATATCCATATCCAACGCTATATCAGTTGGTAGGCCTGCAATTCAGTCATCAGCACCTTCTTTGTTACTTGACCAGTATGGTGATGATATAACCGCTGCATACTCATTAAGGAAACTACGTAATGATTATGAAGGTTCTGCAATTAGAATCAGAAGGTTTAGCGATAATACAGAGCAAGACATAGGATTTGATTCGGATGGTAACTTAGACACTACAGCAATAACATCTTTTGTTGGTTCAAACTCTGCCGCTGTTGTGACTTGGTACGAGCAAAGTGGTCAAGCAAGTACTTGGAATTTAGTACAAGCAACAACATCAAGACAGCCACGCATCACAGACGCAAGCGGTAACGTGTTTACAGTAAATGGCAAACCTGCTATTGATGATACAAATAGTGGTCAAGCAAGACTCTCATTTAATACCTCTTTTGGTCAAGCACCATCTAACGTAACACAACCATTCCATACATTTAGCGTAGTGCAATATCCAAACACATCAGACCGCATGTTATTTGATGGTGAGTCGGGAGATGTTAGAATCTCTGCATACTATGGAAACGTTTATCGTATGTACGCAGGCTCATCTGCAAATACAGGTACAAATCAAACTAACACACAAGTTCTTGTTGATGGAAGTTTTAATGACACAAGTTCTTACTTGTTTCAGAATAATGTAAGTCAAGGGACAAGTCTCAACATTGGAACAAACCATATGAGATTTCTTTACTTAATGGGTAAGTCAAGGAGTTTTGGTGAGACTCAAGAGTTTCTTATATATGGTGCAGATGTTACAACAAACAGGTCTGACATCGCAGACAATATTAATACATACTATTCAATTTATTAATTATGCATTTATATTATCCATTCCCTGATGAGACAGCTGCTATCACAGCAAGCCAAGACATATATGACTTGAACGCACCTCCAAGAGATGAGCGTGTAACGTTATATGCTTTTGATTGGTTTCCCAACTCAGGTAATTCAACCTATGTTCTCGCATGGGAGGATGAGGAGCAAACATTTGATACAGGAGATATACTAGATGGAATTACAGGACTTACAGAAGAAGAAGCCATTGACGCAGGCTATCAATTGGGTGAAGAGCATAGTGGCAGAGCCAACGCTTAACTTGAGGGAGGCAGTTCCATATATGTTCTGCATATTCCTTGCGTTTATGCTACTAAACAAGTGTGAGCAGGAGAAAGAGTATCATCAGGAGGTACAGCGAATTGAAAATAATAACGTTGCCCTACTAGACACTATCCGAAACTACATGGATGACGATGGCTTATATGTTGCTGACATCAGGGCGTTGAACCTAAAGCTGGATGAACTAGCGGATAGCATATCAGTAGACAGGTCTCAACCACCGGTAACCATAACCAATCAGACAACAGAGATACGAGAGACTATTGAAGTCCCTGCGTTTATATATGACACCATTACTATAGTGAACACCGACACGTTCTACAAGCAGATATACGTGGAGCAGACTGACACCTTCGGCAAGAGCAATAGATCCATAGAGGTGACTATACCTACTGATGGCGTGGTAGTGGCGGATGCTATAATAAACCTAGAGCAGGACATATGGGTTGAGAACACGATTGAGCAGAACAATAAGACGGGTGAGGTGTTCTTTAGAATGAGAACTGACTACCCAGGAGTTACGTTCAATAATGCAAGTGCTATACTAGTAGACCCGAAGCAACTTGTAAAGGTACGCAAATCTTTTGGTGTTGGTTTTCAAACGGGTATAGGCATCACAACAACGGGCCAAACAAGGCATTACATAGGTGTGGGTATTCACTATTCGCCTAAGTTTTTACAATGGTAAAAAAGTATTAATTTTAAGGGCATGAAACTGATAACGAAAGAAACCGTTGTCGGCATGCCAATGTCAACCTTTGTATGGATAATGGGAATTATATTCTCGGTATTCGTGGCATACTTTGAATTGAAAGCTGAAATAGACGAGGCCAAGAAGATGCCTCCTCAAGAAATATCTGCCGAGGAAATTAAAGTTTCTCTTGACGGAATTCAAAAACAGCTTGACTTAATGAATAATAAAATCGACAAACTAGATGAAAGACTTTACGAGCTCAATTCTGGAGAGTAAAGGTTGGGAGATGTTTCGTGCCGGGTGGAGACCAACTATAGGTTGGGTGTGCGGGTTGGCACTTTTATACAACTTTATCGCTAGAGATATTATTGTTATCTTCACAGAACGCTTGGGAGAGCCTGTGCAGATGGAACACTTAATAACTGTCCTTGTAACAATGCTTGGTCTAAGCGGAATGAGAACATACGAAAAAGTAAAAAATGGGGAAAATATCTGATACTTCAAAGTACGCCACAGTAACACCTGCGACAGGTGACCTTATTGTTGGAACAGACATAAGTGATTCTAACAACACAAAAACATTTAAAGTAGGAGAGATAGCGGGCTTAACTGGAGAACACATGGAGTATTTTGCCGCTGATTCAGGCGCAGCAACAACCATATCCAACAACACTTCTTTTTTCTTGCTAAATGCTACAACTACTAGTAACGTTTCATCAGGCAATTTGACTCATACAAATAACAGGATAACTTATACTGGAACGGAAACTAAAACATTTAAGCTCGTAGCGACATGCAATGGAACTACAACATCTAATAATGTGATTCACTTTGCTTTTCATAAAAATGGCACAATAGTAACATCAAGCGAGCAAGATACCAAGGCCGATGGCACTGTGGTTCTTCCTACTGCTTTCCAGTGTTTAGTTGAGCTTGCAACAGACCAATATGTAGAGGTTTTTGTTAAAAACTCAACGGGGTCTAATAATTTTACATTGCAACACATTAACGTTATTGCAACCGAAGTGTAATGCAAATCAGAAAAATTTCAATAGGGGCGGACTACAAGAGTAGTGCGATGCACTATATCCTTGGACAGGATGTGCTAGGTGGTGGATATAAAATACATCTTATAGACTTGGAGGGTGCTGAGTATAAGATATGGATTCAAAAGGGTGACGAGGTTCTGCTTTGGAAGTCTTTTGGGCCAACAATGCCGGTGTCGGTAGAATATAATATAAATTTTTAAATGCAATCAATTCATTCGTTTTTAGTTAAACCTAAAGGCGGACGGAGATACAACAACACAAAGAAGATAGGTGACGTTGATTTTATTTTAAGTATATCTCCTGAAGACCATACGGTTACAAACAGGGAGGCAGAGGTTCTCTCCGTTCCAATAAATTATGATGGCGACGTAAAGGTCGGTGACACTATCTTAGTGCACCACAATGTTTTCAGAACATACTACGACATGAAGGGTAACCACAGGAGTGGTAAGAGTTTCTTCAAGGACGACCTATTCTTGGTTGACCACGATCAGTTTTTCTTATACAATGATGGCGTTGAGTGGAAGTGTCCAGGTAAGTATTGTTTCATAGAGCCCGTAGGCCCTGAGCACTCTTGGCTATTTAATCCGCTTTCACATCAACCGCTTATTGGCAAGATTAAGTATATTAATAGGGAACTCGTTGAGCTGGGTCTTAGTGTTGGGGACAGGATATCTTTTGAGCCCGATAGCGAATATGAGTTTAAGATAGATGGTGATAACCTATATAGGATGTTTACCGAGAACATTACGATTCAGTGGAAAAAGTAGAAAGGTGGCTTCAATGCGGATGCAAGTTGAAAAGAATAAAAGGAAAGTACAGATGGCAGAGATGCCCTGACGCAATATGGATTTATGAGCAATTCAAAAAAACAGGAGACTGGAGTTGGGATAAAAAGTACAGTGAACACTTCAGAGATAAAGAAAAAAATTATTGATGCAGGGTATAAGGCTGTACAGCAACTCATCAAGGTGGCTGAGGAAAATATCATCAAGCCAGATCCTGATGATGAACTCGCTGCTGACAGGCTGAAGAATGCTGCTGCGTCAAAGAAGCTAGCCATATTCGATGCGTTCGAGATACTATCAAGAATCGAGGCGGAGAAGGAGGCACTTAACGAGGTTAAAAGTTCAACTAGAGGATTTGCTGAACGAAGGTCAAAATAGTTTATATCGAGTAGTTGACTCAGGTATCCCCAAGCAAGTCATAAGACAAAAGAATAAGGGGAAGAGCTGGAAGTACGGCTACGACGAAAAGTATGATATCATAATCATTTCTCGTGACGGCACGTTGGGGGAGGTGTATAATATCAATGGCCTTATTATAGGCCTTCCTGAGCAACCCAAGAATGTTTACTCTAGGAGTAAAAAGAAAGACGAGCAGTATTGGGAGCGCAAGGAATATCCTAGACAACTGCATAGAATAAAGTCAATATTCCAATGGAATGAGATGTTGTCTGACTTCAAGTCGATGTGGGTTGACTATATCGAGCAGGAGTTCGACAATCGGGAGAATGGTTTTTGGTATATGAATTATGGTAAGCCAACCTACCTTACAGGTTCTCATTACATGTACTTGCAGTGGACTAAGATTGACGTTGGGTATCCTGACTTCAGGGAAGCCAATAGAATATTCTACATATACTGGGAGGCTTGCAAGGCTGATAAGAGGTGTTTTGGTATGTGCTACCTAAAGATTAGGCGGTCAGGGTTTTCGTTTATGGGGGCATCAGAGTCTGTTAATCTTGGAACGTTAGCGAAAGACTCTAGGCTTGGGGTGTTATCTAAGACAGGGGGCGATGCTAAGAAACTATTCGTAGATAAGATTGTACCAATAGCCAATAATTATCCTTTCTTCTTCAAGCCAATACAGGATGGTATGGATAAGCCAAAGACTGAGTTGGCGTTTCGTGTTCCAGCTTCTAAGATTACAAAGAAGAATATGCACGAGGTTATGGATGACGATATGGATGGCCTCGATACGACTATTGACTGGAAGAACACAGCAGACAACAGCTACGATGGTGAGAAACTGAAACTACTAGTACACGACGAGAGTGGTAAGTGGGAGAAGCCTGAGAACATTCTAAACAACTGGCGTGTAACTAAGACCTGCTTGAGGCTAGGTAGCCGAATTGTTGGGAAGTGCATGATGGGCTCTACTTGTAACGCACTAAATAAAGGGGGTGACAACTTTAAGAGTTTATACGTGAACTCTGACCCTTCCAATAGAAACTCTAATGGCCAAACCAAGAGTGGTCTATATTCTTTATTCGTTCCAATGGAGTGGAACTTCGAGGGGTACATAAATAAGTTTGGATGGCCCGTGTTCGATGATCCTGTTGTAGAGTTGGAAGGTGTGGATGGCGAGATGATATCTACCGGTTCTATTACGTATTGGGATAACGAAGTGAAGTCTTTGAAGTCTGATGGCAATGCACTGAACGAGTTCTATCGTCAGTTCCCTAGAACAGAGTCTCACGCCTTTAGAGATGAGAGTAAGTCCTCCATATTTAACTTGACTAAGATATATCAGCAGATAGACTATAACGACTCTGTAATAAAGGAGCATTTTGTTACAAGGGGCAAGTTCTATTGGAAGGATGGCCCTGATAGCAAGGTAATTTGGACTCCTGATAACAATGGAAGGTTTTTGTTGTCTTGGATTCCTCCAGCACACTTGCAGAACAATGTAATTATGAGGGGAGGCAGGAGACACCCTGGCAATGAGCACATGGGGTCTTTTGGGTGCGACCCTTATGATATATCTGGAACTGTAGGCGGAGGAGCATCTAATGGTGCTCTTCATGGGCTTACTAAATTCCATATGGACGAGGGTCCTTGTAATGAGTTCTTCTTAGAGTATATTGCTAGGCCACAAACGGCAGAGATGTTTTTTGAGGATGTATTGATGGCCTGTGTGTTTTATGGAATGCCAATACTTGCAGAGAACAATAAGGCCAGGCTGCTTTACCACTTTAAGAACAGGGGGTACAGGGCGTTCTCTATGAACAGGCCCGACAAGGCATCTAACAAGCTATCTAAGACCGAAAGAGAGATAGGGGGTATACCTAACTCATCCGAGGACATAAAGCAGGCTCACGCATCCGCTATAGAGTCTTACATTGAAAAGTATGTAGGCTTAGACCTTGTGGGCGAATACAGAGAAGCTGGAGACATAGGGTCAATGCCCTTTGTAAAAACTTTAGAGGATTGGGCTAAGTTTGATGTAAACAACAGAACAAAGTATGATGCGTCAATTAGTTCAGGACTAGCCATCATGGCCAACCAAAAACACCTATATAAACCCGAAGTTAGACAATCAAAAATAAAGATTAACTTTGCAAGGTATAATAACAAGGGTAGTAATAGCCAATTATTAAGATAGATGCAGAAAATTAGCGTAGATATACCATCGGCTTATTTCCCCGACCAGTTTGTTTCTGATGAAAAGAAAGCAACTCCTGAGTTCGGATTAAGAATTGGACAAGCAATCCAATACGAATGGTTTAGAAAAGATGGTAGTCGAGGTAGGTACTATAATAGGTATCGAAAGTTTCACAAAATGAGATTGTATGCTCGTGGAGAGCAGTCAATAGCAAAGTATAAAAAAGAAATTGCTGTAGATGGGGATTTGTCTTATCTAAACCTTGATTGGACACCTGTGCCTATTATACCTAAGTTTGTTGACATTGTTGTCAATGGCATGTCAGATAGAATATTTGATGTTAAGGTTGTGGCTCAAGACCCTATATCTGTTCATAAAAGAACCACGTATCAGCAAAACCTAAAAGCAGAAATGGTTGCTTCGGCAGAGCTAGATCAAATTATGGATGCTTTCGGGGTTGATGCATTTACTATGGATAGGGTTGACACTCCAACAAACGACGACGAGTTGGATTTGATTATGCAACTTAAGTATAAGCCCTCGATAGAAATAGCTGCAGAAACAGCAATATCTACTGTCTTAGAAGATAATTTTTACGAGGACTTGAAAAAAAGAGTAAACTATGACATCGCTGTTTTGGGCATGGGTGTTGCCAAGCATGAGTTTAATTTAGGCTCTGGGGTAGAATTAAAATATGTTGATCCATCTGACGTAATACATAGTTACACAGAGGATCCTTATTTTAAAGATTGCTTTTATTGGGGCGAAGTTAAAACCGTGCCTGTGGGGGAGTTGATTAAAATAGACCCCTCATTAACCACAGAAGATTTAAAAGAAATTTCAGAGTATAGCTATGGCTTTTATGATTACAACAACGAGCCTAGCACCTATGGGGATGACACCTTTAGAAAAGACACCGCAACCCTTCTTTACTTTAACTACAAAACCACAAACACATTTAAGTACAAGAAAAAGGTGTCAGAAAATGGCTCTGTAAAAATAATTGACAAGCCATCGGACTTTAACCCCCCAAAAGAAATGATGGAGGATGGGAAGTTTGAGATGGTGGAAAAAACTATTGACGTTTGGTATGAGGGTGTGATGGTGATGGGTACGAGCATTATTCTCAAATGGAATCTTATGGAGAATATGGTTAGGCCCAAATCTGCTTCTCAGCACGCAATACCAAACTATGTTGCTGTAGCCCCTAGGATGTACAAAGGCAATGTTGAATCTCTTGTAAGAAGAATGGTTCCATTCGCTGACCTTATTCAAATTACCCACCTTAAGTTACAGCAAGTAATGAATCGAATGACTCCAGATGGAGTTTTCATTGATGCGGATGGTCTTAATGAGGTTGATTTGGGCACAGGTGCGGCATACAATCCCGAAGATGCATTAAGGTTGTACTTTCAAACAGGGTCTGTTGTTGGGCGTTCATTTACCCAAGACGGAGACTTTAATAATGCTAGAGTTCCTATTCAGCCCATAACTGGGCATTCGGGTGGTCAAAAAATGTCTGCGCTAATAAACAACTATAATCACTACTTAAGAATGATTAGAGATGTGACGGGGCTAAATGAAGCTAGAGATGGCTCAATGCCTGATTCAAATGCATTAGTGGGGGTTCAAAAACTAGCGGCGGCAAATTCTAATACTGCAACACGACACATTCTTGATGCATCTCATTTTGTAACTAGAGAGCTTGCTCAAGCTATATCTATGCGTATTTCAGATGCTATGGAGTACATAGATCATGCCGAGGAAATAGCGATGCAAATAGGTCGACACAAGTCTGAAATAATAAAAGACATTAGTGAATACTACTTGTACGACTACGGCATATTCATAGATGTATCTCCTGATGAAGAAGAAAAAGGAAGACTTGAGCAAAACATTCAATTAGCCATTCAAAAGGGTGATATTGGGCTAGAGGATGCTATTGACATCAGAGAAATAAAAAACACGAAAACTGCCAATCAATTACTTAAAGTAAAGAAATCAAAAAGAGCAGACCAAGTCCAAGCCGATGCTATGGCGCAAATGCAGTTTAAGGCGGAAATGGACAACCAAAACAAACAAGCCGAAATACAAATGCAGGCAATGAAATCTCAAATAGAGTCCGAATCAAATGTCAAAGAGATGGCAATTAGGGCTAAGTTTGAAATGGAAAAAATGATGAGGGAAACCGAAATGAAAGCCTTATTAATGCAAAAGCAATTTGAGTTTGATTATCAATTGGCTGAACTTAAAGAATCCAAGTTAGAAGAAAGAGATATCGCCAAAGAAGACGGTAAAAAGACAAGAATAGACCGTCAAAACACTCAACAATCCAAACTTATAAACCAAAGAAAAAATAATCTTCCTCCGATGAGTTTTGAAGACAAAGGGCCTGGAGTAAACTTACAATTCCCTAATATGCTACAAAATTTTAATATGGAAGAAAATACTAACTTTGAGTAAAATTTAATCTATGGAAATTAAAGTAAGAGACCTTGGCTCTGAGGAGTCAAAGTCAAGTCAACAGATTGAGCAAGAGCTATTAGACAAGCATGAGCAATCTTTGAATGAAGAAAAACCGGTTGTAAATACTGTTGAAATTGAGAAGGAGGGGCAAGAAGTTCAGCAGGAAGAGCAACTAAAGGAAGAAAAGTCATTTAGTGACGAAGATGTTCTTTCATATATATCTGACAGATATGGTAAAACTATAGACTCTGTTGATGAGTTACTTGCTGAAAGGTCTCAATCAGAAGATTTACCTGAAGACGTTGCAGCCTACTACAAGTATAAAAAAGAAACTGGTAGGGGCATGGATGACTTCATAAGACTAAACAAATCCTCTGATGACTTTAATGAAGATGACTTATTGCTAAATTATTATTTAGAAACAGAGGATGGCCTTGATAAATCTGACATTGAAGACATGATGTATGACAAGTTTCATATGGATGAAGATTTAATGGAGGATAGAGAAATCAAGGCTAAAAGAATAGAAAGGAAAAAGGAGCTCGCTAAAGCTAAGAAGCACTTTAATAACCAACGAGAAAAGTATAAGGCCCCGCTTGAGTCAAGTGCCGCCATCTCGGAGGATGATAAAAATGCTTTACAGCAGTATAGAGAGTACCTTAATAGTGCCGAAAGTGAGAGGCAGGAAGCGGAAAGAAGAGTCGAGTGGTTCAATCAAGAAACTTCAAAAGTATTCAATAATGATTTCAAAGGTTTTGATTTCAGCATTGATGACAAATCATACACGTTCTCTCCAGGTAATGCTAGGGATTTAAAAAAGTCTCAATCCGACATAGTAAACTTTATAAGTAATTACGTTGGTGAAGATGGCTTGATTAAAGATTCAAAGGGTTATCACCGAGCACTATCAGTGGCTATGAACCCTGATAAATTCGCCAAGTTCTTTTATGAACAAGGGCGGGCCGAGGCCATAGAAGGTGACGCAAAGCGTGCGAAAAACATTAAAATGGATGTTCGTCAAACGCCAAAGGGATCTTCTGACGGAGGGTTCAAGGTTCGTGCTGTAGACTCAGGTCGAAGCAGGGGCTTAACGATAAAAAGTATTAACAAAAAAAGCTAAAAAACTAAAACATGGCTGGATCATTACAAGCGGGGTCTGTCGCATTAACCCCCCACGGTAGTAAGGCAACATTGCCTTCTAACTATATAAGCGACTTTAAATTCTTGGATCAGTATCTACCCGATACTTATGAAAAGGAATTTGAGCGATATGGAAACAGAAGCATTGCTTCTTTTATGAGAATGGTAGGTGCTGAGATGCCCACTAACTCTGACCTCATCAAATGGGCAGAACAGGGTCGTCTCCACGTTAAATTTGAGGGTGCTGCGATTTCAGGAACTACTGGGTCTACTACAGCTCAAAGATTTAACATTGTAGTAGCAGGTTCTCCTACATCTGTTCCAGTGAGAGTTGGACAAACTCTTGTTGTTTCTGATGAGGCTGCTGGCTCTAGCAAAACTGACAAGGTTATTGTGACTGCTGTATCTGGTGCTACAATCACTGTTGCTCCATACGCTGCTACTCCAAGCATTGTTGATGGATTAACAGTAACTGCATTTGTCTATGGTACTGAGTTTCAAAAAGAAACTGCTGGAATGGAAGGCTCTATCGAAGCCGAAGACAACATCTTCGAGAACAAGCCAATCATTCTAAAGGATAAGTATAGAGTAGCTGGTTCTGATATGGCTCAAATCGGATGGGTAGAAGTTACAACTGAGAATGGTGCTACAGGTTACCTATGGTATCTAAAATCAGAGCACGAGACTAGGCTTCGTTTTGAGGACTACCTCGAAACTTCTATGGTTGAGGCTGTTCCTGTTGAAACGAACTCAGGTGCTGCTGGAGCATTAGCTACTAGTGCATATGGTTCACTACCTGCTGGGTCTTCATTATCACAAACAGGTGGTTCTGAAGGATTATTCCACGCAGTAGAGAATAGAGGAAACGTTTGGAGTGGTGGTAACCCAACTACTCTTTCTGACTTTGACTCTATCATTCAGGTTCTTGACAAGCAAGGTGCTATCGAAGAAAACGTATTGTTCTTAAACAGACAGTTCTCTTTCGACATCGATGATATGCTTGCTGCTCAGAACTCTTATGGTGTAGGTGGTACTTCTTACGGTCTTTTCGACAACGACGAAGAGATGGCATTGAACCTCGGATTCACAGGATTCCGCAGAGGATATGACTTCTACAAGTCTGATTGGAAATACCTAAACGATGCCACTATGAGAGGAGGCGTAAAAGCTGGAAACATCAACGGTATTCTCGTACCTGCTGGTTCTACAACTGTTTACGACCAAATTCTTGGCAAAAACGCTCAACGTCCGTTCTTACACGTAAGATATCGTGCGTCTGAGTCTGAGGACAGAAGATATAAAACTTGGATGACTGGTTCTGCCGGTGATGTAAGAACTTCTGATCTTGATGCAATGGATGTTCACTTCTTATCAGAGCGTGCGCTTTGTGTTATGGGAGCGAATAACTTCGTTATGTTTAAGAACTAATATTTCTTAATTAATGGGGGGAGGCAACTCCCCCTTTTTTAAATTTTAATCAAATGAAAGATAAAATATACGTGCTGACGCAAGATAGAGCACCACTAAACTTCTTGTTGGCTTCAAGGCACACGCGCCGAAGCCCTCTGTTACATTTTGACGGAAAAACAAATCGAGCCCTTAGATATGCTCGCAACCAAAAAACACCATTCGAAGATGAGCAAGATGGCAACGCCATTTTAGAACCAATCATTTTCAAGGATGGCTTTCTTCACGTTCATGCCACCAATCCTGTTCTTCAGCAGTTTATGGATCTCCACCCTGGGAATGGAGGTATATTCATGGAGCTTGATACTGAGAGGAACGCTCAGGAGGAGTTAGATATTATTAGTGCCGAGGTAGATGCCTTAATAGCTGCTAAAAGTCTTGATATTCAAACAATGGAGACATTGGGTCGAGTATTCTTAGGACTTAACACAGAGAAGATGTCATCTGCTGAATTAAAGCGAGATGTGATTCTGTTTGCTAAAAACAATCCTATTGAGTTCTTGGAGGCATTCGAAGACCCTATGCTTGAGATTCAAGACATAGTAGCTAAGATTTTTGAGGAGGGATTATTGTCTATGCGTAACAAGAACAAGGACATTTACTTCAACCTTCCTGGAAACAAAAAGAAACTTACTAGCGTCCCTTATGGAGAAGACCCACAGCACATTGTGGTATCATTGCTTCAGCAGGATGGGGATATTCTAAATATGTTCGAAAAACAATTATCTAAGAAAAAGGGTGAATAGTAAATATTTATTTATATATTTGACTCGATAGATATTCATAATTATTGTTTAGAGGGCCCTCTCGGGGGCCCTTTTTTTATTTAGTATATTTGCAGAGTATTTTTTTTTACCATAAATTTTTTTTACCATGGATACAAAGTATTTAGAAGTAACTGTCTTGAACGAGCAAACTCAGTTGGTTCGTATCAGTGACATTATTATTGTAGAGCAAGCGAATATCGATAAAGTTGAAATCACCTATGTTGGTGGCAAGAAAGTGACTATTAATCACGACAATATGGCTGTTAACAACGAGGAGGTTAGAGATAGAATTGAGTCAGCAATTGTTGATGCGTTGCAAACAAAGTGGAGGGACATTGTTCATCCTCTTTCTTTAGCAGGCATTACTGACGCTGGAGGTGCTGTACCTGAAGTAACATCTATTGATATTGCTTAATAAACTATATTTTTAGTTTTAACTAGGGGTCGTTTTCGACCCCTTTTTTATTTTGTATCTTTAGCGTTATGATTAATGAGGTTCGCCAAACTGTACTCGCTATAGCGAATAAAAATAATTACGGATATATTTCTAGGCTTGATTTCAATCATTTTGCAAGACAAGCCCAACTAGAAATATTTAAAGAGTATATGTATGATTACAATACTCACGTTAACAAGCAAAATAAAAGGGTTTCAGTAAATCAATCTACAACCAGTCCTGTGGCATCTAACGATGGGTATGCTGACCTTGCGGAGCGTAAAAGACAAGTTATAGAGATATTCTCAACCTTAGCACCATTAGGCAACGCCACTGATGGGCATGTGTATGATAAGCCTAGCGACCTGTATCTTCTTAATAAACTCTTTTTTTATGATACTGAAAGGGTATCGGGCACAAAGGAGAGTGCGGTTAGTCCCAATAAGCTAGTAGATCCTTCACTTACGGGGGTGTCTGCATTTGGGAATACAGCGTCCGCAGGTGACTTGGTTGTAAACACTGATGATAACACCTTGGCCTTTGTGGTGGAGGTGGAGAGTGGTACTTCGCTGAAGATTACCGACAATATTTTTGGGGCGGGGGCGCTTAAATACAAAATATTCAATCCTAGTAAGTATAGTGAGATTGAGATACAGGACCCCTCGAAAATATTTAACCTAGCGGCATCTACGTTGGTTAATCCATCTACTATGTTTCCGTCTTGCTTGATGCAGGCTGATAACATTATAATGTATCCTAACACTATAACAAACCCTGGTAGCGTAATAACTCAATACGTAAGAAACCCAAAAGACCCAAAATGGACAGGGGTGACTGTTGGTGCTGCTCAAGGTCAAGAAATATTTGATGCCACCGCTTCTGATTTTCAGGATTTTGAGTTGCCAAAGTCTGAGATACCATATTTAATATCTAAAATTCTACTTTCGGCAGGCATGTCAATAAGGGAAACGGAGGTAACTCAAGCAGCGGCAGGGTTAGTAGGTTTAAATTCAAACGAAGATAGATAATGCCATATTTAACAGGATATCAATATTATGAAAATGCAGGTGCAGTTCCTGAGAATGCTAATTGGGGCTCATATCAGTATGTTCCGCTAAAGGACATTGTCAATAATTTTATGATGATGTACACGGGCAACAACGAGATGTTAGCCAATGTATCTAGAGCCCAAGTTATATTTTATGCAAAGCGTGGTATTCAAGAATTAAACTACGATGCATTTAAGGAAATAAAAGCATTGGAACTTGAGGTTTGTGATAATCTGAGGTTTGTTTTGCCTCCTGACTTTGTTAATTGGATAAGAATATCTCTATACAAAGACGGTGCGTTATTCCCTTTAACAGAAAACATTCAAGCCAATAGTGCTATATCTTACCTTCAAGACAATGATTGTAGAATTTTGTTTGACGAGACGGGAGAGATAATACAGCCCGAACAATCTGAGTTAGATTTAGACAGAATAAACGGAGCAGCAAGAACTTTATACTTTAACGAGGGAAGTAGATTCCACGGCAGGGAGGGGTTCTTTGTTGATGGGAAATTTTATTTTGACTATGACATTGGATCTAGATTTGGACTTAATTCAGAAACGGCAAACGCTAACCCCACTTTTAGAATTGATAGAAGGGCTGGGGTTATAAACTTCTCGTCTCACATGGATCATGAAACTTGCTTATTGGAATATATTTCTGATGGCATGGAGGGTGGAGATGACTCGTTAGTGAG
>Ga0098037_1000446_pt1 | contig 21598 bp, 26 predicted proteins | sample 5_EtaG_FD_75050 | JGI IMG/M metagenome (GOLD analysis project Ga0098037, IMG submission 75050) | Marine viral communities from the Subarctic Pacific Ocean - 5_ETSP_OMZ_AT15132 metaG | ecosystem: Environmental > Aquatic > Marine > Oceanic | place: Pacific Ocean | collected 2015-01-08 | reverse complement strand
GCGTAAGCATAACCGAGAGGCAACTATCATTAGTATGATCCTTGGGTTTACTACCCTTGCACTATTTGTTGATGGTTTACTTCGTATACTTGGTGTCATCCCACCGTTTATGCACATCGATGTTAATATTTTAGATAAGATTGCTAATAGAGTTGAGACTGATGTTATAGATAAGATAAGACAAGTGCCAATACAGAAATATCTGCGGAGATGACACCCTTAATATCACTATTATTCATCGCAGTCATGCTGTGCCTTACAGGTGCAGCATTTGCTTTGATCTTTAAAAATCTTAGTGATATCAATAAGTTACAATCAAAACCAAAAAGAAGAAGACATCCAGAACTTGAAGAGATAAATGAAGGGGATGAGTTATTGGTTGTTAAATTTTCACCTGATTGGGAGGAAGGTGAAGTTGATATTAAATTTACTCCTGATAATGATTTTACTGACAAAGTATTAGACAAATCATTACAAAAAAGAATACAACAGTTGAATGATCCTTGGGATGATGAAGATGATGATGACGGAGATATTATTGCAAGAGTGTAACGAAAAACTTAAATTATTATAAAAAAACCCCCATTTGTGAGGATTTCGTTATAAAATAATATGTAGATATCAACACAATACATGTCAGGCGATTATTTTTCACATAACGATCAACAACCTCCTTTGCCTTGCAAAGCATCACAAGCAATGGATGAGATTAAGGAGTCGAGATGGCAGAATACTAATTACGTCCTAGAGATTGAAAGTATGTTTGTTCAAGCAAGGTGGAGAAACGACAGTCCATTAAGAGAGTAGGTCATATATTATTCAACTTCCATTTCTCAGGAAACCGCAAAAAAAACTCGGCATATTTTTTAGTCAAAAAGGTTTTTTAGTAACCCCCAGAGGAACCAGAAGAAGAACTACTACTTGAACTAGAACTACTTGAACTAGAACTTGATGAAGAACTACTGGTTGATGAAGATGTGGTGCTAGTCGTAGTTGATGTAGTAGTCGGTGTAGTAGAAGTCGATGTTGCTACACCTGCTGCAGTTTGAAGATTTACGCTAAGTGAACTAGGACCATTATCGTATGATGCTACATTTCCTACAGCAACTGATCTACTAACACTAGCACTAATATATCCTCTAGTATCTAAGAACCTCTGAGAAACACTCAGGGGTGTTTTTTTATGATTAAAATCATCTAATTCTTTATGTGGTAAGTATGCCACTAGATCATCAAATTCAGAAACCATCTTATCTACTAGGAATGTTTGAGGTATTCTTATAAGTCTTTTTTTCTCATTTATCCAAGTTTCATATTCAAAGTTTGATACTGGTGTTATAGATTCGCTTTCTGTCTTAGTTGTTCCATCTGGTAATATTGCACGAAATGACTTATTTACTTGAATGCCCTTTTGTATGAAAATATTACCATTATACAGAACTTCATTAGTTTCGTAATGATGGTTTCCATCAACTTCTGCAAGATCATACTTATCTACAACATAGTCATATAGTGTTTGATCATCTTTTGGCCATTGACTGTATACATCAGTAATATTGTTTGTAATCAATATAACCCAATCTAGATGAGGATCACCCAACATTGCCTGAGCAACATCAGAAGGTTTTTGACCTGGAGTTATACTTCTATTTTCAAACATTGTCACGTATTTCTCTACAGAGTTTCTTAACTGAACACGTCTGAATATGTTTTTTACGAGACGGTATTTAAATGCCTCATCATCTTTAATACCTTCTCCAACGTATACGCTTGGTAATTGTTTAAAATAAGACATTTTATGCTCCGAACTCGATATCTTTTTGCGTAAGTAGTTTTGTTTCAGTAAATGCTATATTCAAAACTATTGCTGGAACTTGAATTTCTCTACTACCAGTAGCAGATCCACCAGCAGTTCTCTTAAATGCAACATACTGATTATCTGGAGTGTAGTTAACACTAATTCCAGTACACACAGAAGGCATAACTTTAAAATGCATTCCTGGTGCATTAGTTGATGTGAATGAGTTCCTATTAGGATCCATACGCATAAAATCTATTTCCCATTTGCAAGGTATTTTAAAGAAACGGTTTGCATTAGCACTATCAGTAGTACTGTTAGTAGTGCCAGCAATCTCATCTAAGAAATTTGAATCTAAACTATCTCCATCTTTATCCATTTTTTTAACATTTCCACCTTGATGATCAAATATTTTACCAGATTGAATATCTGGATGGGAGTGCATCTTGAATGCTCTTATTATCTTTTGTATTTCTACTGCTTCATCATCATTTCTAGAAAACATTTTGAAACTGAAGTTATGATTACGAAAACTCATACTATTGAATATTTGTTCCGTATATGGGTTAAATACCCTTCCTCTAGTTAATGCTTCTAGACTGTTAACATCAATATTTCCTTGCATACCTAGAAATCCACTAATATCATTAGCAGCATTGGTAATAATACTAGCACTAAACTCAGGTAACGCTGCTTTCGCTGCATCTTGTAATTTTCCAGCAATATCTTTATAATCACCACCACTTCCCATCATACCAGCAAGAGCAACACCACCAGCACCAATATCTACTTGTCTATAGTTTGCCTGATAACCTGTTTGTAGGTTAGGTGGCATTGCCATATAGATATCTTCTTTCTTGAATATTTTTGTTGCATTTACATTTGCCAAACCATATCCATATCCACCACTGCTATAACTAGCACCTTGACCAACAGCACCACTACCTGTTCCAGCAGCAAATCCAGTTTCACCAGCAGAACCATCACCAAATTGCATTTCAAATGGTCTAAATCTTACATAGTCAATAGCCTCTGTTGGTGCTTCTACATCAGGATCGTTAGATCCAGAAGGCACTGGGGGTTGTTTGGGATATCTGTATATTTGTGCCACTGACCGCCTAAATATTATGTGATCTGTATATATTTATGCGTTATAAGCAAGGAAAATACAATCCTCGAAGACCAAGTAAATATAAAGGCGATATTCGCAAAGTTTTTTACAGGTCGGGATGGGAATTAAAGTTCATGCTTTGGTGTGATACAACTACTTCAGTAACTGAATGGGGTAGTGAAGAGATTATTATTCCCTATACTTCTCCTGTTGATGGAAAACGACATAGATATTACCCAGATTTTTATGTGAAAGTGAACGGTAAGAAATATGTTGTTGAGGTAAAACCCTCTAAGCAGACTAAAGAACCTAAAACACAAAAAAGACATACTAAAAGGTATATTACCGAAGTTATTACTTGGAGTGTTAATAAGGCAAAATGGCATGCAGCAACAGAATTTTGTAAAGATTATGGAATGGAGTTTATGTTAATTACAGAAAAAGAACTTAAAGTATAATGGCAATTCCAGGAAAAGACGGTGCTAGGTATCCATCTCTTCAAGCGTTTCAATCGTTTTCGCTGAAGGATAGGAATTATGCACCAAGTTTTACCAATTTATTTTCGTTCCATATAGGAACACCTACTATTCTTAGAAGTACCGAACAACTTGGTGTTGGGAATACCAGTACTATAGGACAAACTTCTACAATTTTTACATCAGAAATAGGTAAGTTGCAGAACTGCTTAAATTTTTACTGCAAGACAGTTAATTTACCAAGTAAGCAGTTGACCACTGGTCAGGTTGTTAATGTTGGATCTGCTTATAAGTATGGTACTGGAACTTCATATAGTCAGATAAATGCAACGTTCCTTATGCCAAGATCACAGCATACAAGAAATTATTTTGAAAGGTGGATGTCATTACTTTCACCAGATTCTAACCAGTATGTAGAGCATTATGATCATTATGTTTCTCCAAGAATTATGATATACAAGTGGGAAAGAGGTGGAGGAGGAGATGTATCAAATATTAATGAGATTAAACAAGCAATGAGAAATTTGTATGGTACAGAATACGATGAAGCAAATTATATCTGGCCAAAACAATATAAATGCACTGCTGCATGGGAGTTGAGAAAGGCATTTCCATATAATATTGGATCTATTCAATTAAATAATGAAAAAGCAAGAACTATGTCTATGACTGTTGGGTTCTTCTATGAAAGGTATAGATTTTGGGTTGAAGATGAGTTTGATGATCCAGGTGTGAGAAGTGCTATTTCAATTCCTGGAGACGGTAGTATCAATCCAGCTAGCGATGGTCTTGGAGTTTGGGCAGGTATTACAGGAACTATCCAATCTATGTTAAATGTTTTCTAAATACTACCTAAATAATTATACTGAATTGAAAATTTATGTCGTTACCTAAATTAAATGTACCTAAGTACAAATTGAAACTGCCTTCAGACGGCAGAACCGTGAATTATAGACCATTCCTCGTTAAAGAAGAAAAACTACTTCTCTTAGCAACTGAGACAGGACAACAAGAAGATATTGTTGCAGCAATTAAAGATATTATTGTCGCATGTAGTGATATACATGACGTTGATGAATTGCCTACCTTCGATATTGAATTTTTGTTTTTACAAATTCGTACTAAATCAGTTGGTGAAAGTGTTGAGGTTAGCGTTACTTGTCCAGATGACAACGAAACTCAAGTTCCAGTAAATATTCCTTTGTCTGATATTAAGGTTGTTAAAACCAAAGGACACAAGAAAGATATTAAATTAGATGATAAAATCATAATAACAATGAATTATCCAAGTTTGGATTCTTTTGTTAAAATGAATTTCCAAGGTGAGGAACCAGGTGTTGATCAGATTTTTGATATGGCAGCCAGTTGTATAAAATCAATTGCTGATGAGGAAGAAGTATACGATGCTTTAGACACACCAAGAGAAGAGATGCTGGAGTTTTTGGATCAATTGACTTCTGAACAGTTTAAAAAGGTTCAGGATTTCTTTGAAACCATGCCTAAACTTTCACATACTGTTAAGGTAACCAATCCTGGCACTAAAGTTGAAAGTGATGTAACTCTAGAGGGTCTAGCAAGTTTTTTCGCATAGCTCTTCTCCATCAAAATCTTCAAGCTTACTATGAAACCAATTTTGCGTTAATACACCACCATAAATGGGATATTGACCACATTGAAAATTTGATGCCTTGGGAAAAGGAGATTTATATGAATCTTTTAATTAACTTCTTAAAAGAAGAAGAAAGAAGAGCAAAAGAGCAACAAGCAGCAAAAGGTTAAGTAGTGGCACCAGCATTTACTAAAAAATTTTTAGGAGGGGGTAGCGATGATTCGTCACCCATAATATCTGCTGCGAATATACAATATACCTCAGTAACTGGTCTAACTAAGACAATGAAAGGTCTTAGTGGTATTGTTAGAGATATAGAATCTATTAGTCTCGCTTCTGTTAAAAATGATAAACTAAGAGAAAAGTGGGAAAGAAGAAAAGCGAGAAGGGATGCGGATCAGCAAGCTGAAGAGTTAACAGAATTAGAAAAGATTGCTGGTAAAAAGAAGGTTAAACCAAGAAAACCTGATACTAAAGAGAAAAAGTCTTTTTTAGATAATTTTAAATGGTTAGATACCTTCCTTGGTCCTATAGGAAAATTCTTAGTTAATTTAGGTGCTACTCTTGCTATGCGAGAGTTATTGAAATGGGCATCGGATGATAGTAATTTTACAAAGATTGAGACATTTATCCATAAACTTGATGTAGTTTTTACTAAACTCTATGGTTTTGGTAAATTTCTAGTCAAAGATAATCTTGTTGATGGGTTTAAGCAAGCATTTTTTGGTGAAAATGCAGATGGTACAAAATCTGATTTTTTCCAGAGGATAAGTGGACTAGGAAAAATATTAATCGGGATCACGGGTTTAAAGTACCTAATGAACCCATTTTCTTTAATAACTGATATTTTAGGTGTATTAGATTGGATATTTAATTGGGGTCCACCTAATATAGATGGTAAAAAACCCAGAGGTAAACTTAAAAAACCTAAAACACCGAAAGTAAAAGGCAAGCAATGGTGGAAGTTTTGGCAAAAGAAAACTAAAACACCTGCACAACTTTCCCGTTTCAATAATTCATATTCCAAGTTTATAGAAGGAACTGCTGATCTTGGTGATAAATTAAGAGTAGTAAGAAGAGGTGGAGCAGGGTTAGAAGGTCTATTTGATCAAGGAATTAAAGGTGGGAAGTTAGTTGGACAAGGCGATAATATTTTTAAAAATATTGGTAAGACACTTGGTAATTGGGGAGAGATAACTAAACAGAATACTCTAAAATATGGTGGTAAGGCTGCAGAGTCGTTAAAGAAATTTGGTAAATTTATAGCAGAAGGTGCATCTGCAAAGTATAAAGCAGCACAGTCTTGGGTAGGTCAGGGTGTTGATAATTTAAAGTCTCTTCCAAAGAAAACGATGGATGGGATACAAGCAAAGTTCCTTAATCCTATAGGAGAAGCACTTCAACCTTTCGTTAAGAGGATGCAAGGGTTTGGTGATAGTTTCATGAATCTCTTTAAGAAGGCTCCTATCATAAAAGAAACGTTGGAGGCTCTGGGTTCTAGAGGGATAAATATGAAATCCGTCGCTAAGTCAGGTAAGGCATGGGGTAAACGTGCTGCATCTGTTCTTCCCTTAGTTGGTGGATTAGCAAACTTAGGTTTTGCTGGTATGTCATTCGCAGCAGGAGATAATGTTGGAGGTGTTTTAGAAACAATTGCAGGTGTTTTAGAACTTGTTGGTTATGCCACAGCTGGTGCTGGCGGTGTCGGTGTACCATTAATCATAGCTGGAACAGCACTTGATGCTTATTTACTTGCTCGTATTTTACCCAAAGTTGGTGATAAAATACTTGGGTGGGAAGAAAAGGGTTTAAGTTCAATTAGTGGTCAATTAAAAGGTCTATCATCCTTAGCACAAGATGCTATGTCTAAGGTTGGTGATCCTGGTGGATTAATCCAATCAATAATGGGTTCGGTAAATGGCACAGGTAAAGACGGTGTTCCAAGACCTCAAGATGGTGTGCCACAGGCAGGAATTGGTAAGTTCTTTAGTGGTTTATGGGATGGTGTTAAGAGTGTTGGTAAGGGTATATGGGATGGTATAAGTGGTGTTGTTAATACTGTTGGAGGTGTAGTTCAGGATATAGTAAATTCTCCTTTCGGGCAGATCTTGATGACAGCATTGCCCTATATGTTCCCTGGTGCTGCATGGTTAGCTCCAATGATTAATGGAATAAAAGGTTTTGCAGCATTAGCAAATGGTAATCCTTTAGGTGCTATTATGAGTCTCTGGGGTGCTGCTGGTGATATATGGACAGAAACATTTGCTGGCATTAATAAACAAATTGGGGACTTCTTTGGACCTATTAATAATGCTTGGAATAATATTATGGATAGTAAGATTGGACAAATAGGAAAGGAATTAATATCTGGAAATATAACTGGTGCTATGGGAGTTGCATTAGAGGGTACTGCTATGGAAGGTGCTCTTAAAGGATTTGGGGCACAGATAGATGCTATGGGATTATCTGGAATATTAGGATCAATTCCTGGTGTTGGATCTGCTCTTGCAAATATTCCTGGATTATCTGATTTGCCTGGTGTTGGATCTTTGGTTAGTGGAAACTTTAGTCCAGCAGCATTTATAGGTGGTATTGCAGATACTGAAGGATTGGGTGACTTATATCAAGGTTTTATGGGATTAGCAGGTGGTGATATAAGAAGTGGTCTTGAAGGATTTGCTGCTCAAGCAGGAGTTGATCCTCAGATCTTTGGAGTTTATGATAGTTATGCTGATATTTTTGGATCAGGTGGAAGTTCTGAGAAACAAGCTATGTTACAGATTGGAGATTTTGATATTCAAGGTGTTCCAGTAATTATAGAGAAAATCTTAGTGGCACCAATACCTGATCCAAAGGCAATAAATAATAACGCAAGGATAGATACTGGTGGTGCTTGGACAAGTTTATCATCTAGAATGGGATTATAAATGACTGTTAAAAAGAATTCTAAAATTAATCTCTATAAGTTTGTTAATGCTAAATCAACAGCATCTTCATCCGATAGTCCAGAGGTGCAAAAAATAGCAGAAGGTATGTCTCAGACTACTTCTGCAATGAATAACCTTGGATTGGTTGTTAATGGTATTGCTAAGGTTGTAATAGATTTAAAGAAAATACAATATAGTAAGTTAAATGCTGAACAAAAGAAACGATTAAAGGCATTTAAACCTAGTTATGGTGATCCAAAAGTAAAACCGTTTAAGAAAATGCTCTTAGCGGTTAAAACATTTAAAGTTAAGGGATTTTTAGAAAGTTTACTTGGTCTTTTTGGTGGTTTGTTTAAGTGGTTTGTTATAAGACCTGCTTTAAAATGGTTATCAGATCCAAAAAATCAAAAAGCAATTCAGAAGACTGTTGAAGTCTTACATAAAATATTTAAAGTATTAACTAAATTTGCTAAATGGACTGTTGGGGGAGCTCTTGACGGTCTCTATGAGATGCTTAAAGATGATGCAACTTGGTGGGAACGATTAAAGGGATTTGCATCAGTGATGATACGGTTCGCAGCCGTATGGGGAGCCATGACTGGAATTGGGTTCCTCTTAAATCCTGTTAAAACACTTCAAGCATTCAGTGGTGTGCTTAGGATGTTTAATACTAATCTTAAAAGAAGTCATAAGACACTATTAAAACGAAAGGGTAGATTAGCTGGATTTGGTAGAAAACTTGGTGGTGTTACATTAAGTGCTACTGTACTTTGGGGTATGATGGAGGGGTTATTCCCTAACGCTACAGCAGATGGAACATTAGATGCTCAAATGGATGAGAGTGGTAAGTTGCCTGGTGATAAGGGATATGATGAAGGTACTGCAGGATCAAATAAAAATACGGATAAAGAGAAAACTACAAGTAACAATACAGATAAAGGAGAAGCTGTATCTTGGTGGAAGAAATTATTCCAGAGAGATAAGAAAAAGGATGATGTAGATATTGTTGGAAAAATTACTGGTATAACTGATGCAAAGGTACTTGCTGATAAGACTAGAGACAGTTTCAAACAGACTGAAGAAGATGCTAAGAGTTCATTATTTTCAGGATTTGATAAAATTTTTGGTGGAAAATTAACTAAGGCATCAGATACTTTTAAGGATGCTCTAGGAGGAATGGATAAAGTAACAAATACAATTAGTTCCATTACTGACAGCTCAGATAAAAAGAAAGGTGGTAATTGGTTTACTAATTTATTCAAACTGAAAGAAAGAGAAAGTGGTGGTTTAATTCAAGGTCCGAATTCTGGATATCCTGTTGCGATGTCAAAAGGTGGACCTACTTCCTTTATTGGACACGGTACAGAATATATTGCTAGAAAACCTGGATCAAATGATGGATATGTAATACCACTTTCTAATGCTGCAACAGCAAAAGACGGCAGTCTTACATCTAGGAAGATGAAGGATGCTAGATCAAAGGGATTTGCTCTTCCAGGATTTGATACTGGTGGATTGTTTACTCCATCTAGAAAAGCTAGAGACGGTATATTAGGTGGTAATAGTCCTGGTGGTATTATGGGAACTAATCAACAAAAATGGTCAAAGATACTGAAAATGGCAAGGCAATCAGGTGCCAAGTATCCAGAGTTAGTAGCAGCACAGTTTGCTTTAGAATCTGCTTGGGGAACTAAATTATCTGCTAAGAATAATTATTTTGGTATGAAGGCAACTGCTAGTCAGGATGGAGTTGTAACACCAACAACTGAGTTTTTCAATGGTCAAGAGGTAAAGGGATCTGCTAAGTTTAGGAATTTTAATAGTCCTAAAGAATCTATCGACAATCTTGTAAATTTATGGTATAAGGATTATAAAGGATTTAAAGGTGTTAATAATGCTGGTAGTGCGGGTGAAGCAGCGAAAATGCTTATGAGTGAAGGATATGCTACAGATCCAGCATATGCTAAGTCTCTTATGGGATTGATGAATCAATATAAAACAGGTAAGATTACTGGTGCTAAAGGTGGAGTTATGATGGATATGCTTAGAGGTAAAGGTGGTGGTGGTATGGGTGGTATATTTGGTGGAGATAAAGGAACTATAATGAAAGAAGGTATATTAGAAAAAGTATCAAGTATGTTTGGTGGAAAGGGTCCAGGAGGTTTAAAGAAACCTGGTCTTGGTGGAATGAGTAATATATTTGCAGCTTTTGGTGGTGGAAGTACTGGTGGTAAGGGTGTTGGTGCTAAAGCAAAGGTAAATCAAGATAAAAATAAGAAGAAGAAAATGAATGCCCAACAGAAAGAAAAGGAACGTAGTCTTCAAAAGGTAATGCGTGAACGTAGCGAAGCAAGAGAGTTGTTAAATAGCAAAGGTGTTGAAATTATGCAGAAAGCAGTATTAGCAGTAGAAGAATCCAATGCAAAGAATAGAGCATTTATTCAAGGTACAATGAAAGCAACAACTGATGTTTATAGAGCTCAAGCATCGGGTGGTAATGCGAGTGTTAGATCTTCTGCTAATATATTTAAGACTGCTGTTTCGATAATGAATTCCTTTAATAATCCTTTGAGGCGATAATAGAATGGCAATGAAGCAAAAGGCATCAGAGGTTCAAGCATCTTTCAGTATTATTAGAGATGGGAAAAAGGTTACTGATGCTAAAGGAAAATATGAATTGATAGAATATCTCCAAGGATGGGAAGTTTTTGAATCTATTCAGTCAGCAACTATAGAAGCAAGTTTTATTATCAAAGATATGGGTGGATTGATTAATTCTCTGACAGGTTCTGAGGAATTTCAATTGCAATTGGACACTCCTGATGAAAAACGTAGTTACATTATGAGATCTTATGAAATTGTGGACAGAGTTAGATCAACTCAAGGTGGTGAACTTTATCGTATCAATGCTACTTCTAATGAGTTTATAAAAAATGAAGTACTGAATGTCTTTGGTCATACTGAAAAAGTATTTAAGGGTGATGTTGAGGCATCGCAAATTATTAAAAAGTTATTGAAAGATAAGAAATATATTGGTACGACTAAAAAAGTCTTTTTGGAACAGACAATGAATAAACAGACTATGATTGTTCCTAATTGGAGACCAATAGATCTTATTTACTGGATGTGTCAGCGTAGTATTCGTAAAACAAATAAAGGTGGAACATTACAAAATGGATTTATTTTCTGGGAAAATGCATTAGGATTTAATTTTCAATCAGTTGATAAGATGGTTGAAGATGTTAATGAACAAAAAACTGATAAGACCGATAAAAGTAAAGGTAAGGCAAGACTTTATGAATATGTTTATACTCCAAAAACCTCTATGGATGGTGGTGAAAGTGATGAATTTTTGATTGATACATTAGTATTTCCTGATGAGAAAAGTTATCTAATGGGGTTGAGACATGGTACTTGGGCTGGATATAGTATTGGTTTTGATCCTGTTAACATAGCAAAATCTAAAGTTGGTGGAAGTAAAGATTTTTCTCAATCAGAATTTAAATATGGTGTTACTCCTATATGGAAGAAGATGTCTCATATAGGTGGAACCAATAAGGTCAATCCAATTAATACTATGGATACCAGTATAAAAAATATTGTAAACTTCCCTAAAAGGGTTCGTTTTACTATGATGCCTAATCAAATATTTGATCCAAAGTATCAACAAAATCCTCAAGCAAACTATTCTGAGTTGGTTGAACTGCAAGCATATCAATGGTTGAGATTGGAAACTATTAGAAATATCAAATTATCTATTGGTGTACCAGGTAGATTGGATTTTTATGCTGGTAAAGGTATTAGTGTTAAGATTCCATCTACTTTAAAGGTTGGTGTTAAACCAGAATTGGATAAAAAATATAGCGGAAGATACTTAATTGCTGGTGTAGCACATGCTTCTGCTGGTGATGGAACAAGTTTTAGAACCGAGTTAATGCTACTTAAAGATACCATTGGTGCATAAATAGTGCTATAGTTACCTATAGTAACGGAGACAAAAAATTATGAAAACTATCGAAGAACACATTCAAAAAGATAGAGACATTCTTGACAACCCAACAACCAGTCCTGCATCTCGTAGGCATGTCGCAGAAGAGTTGCATGATCTAGAAGTATATCGTGAGCATCATATTGAGGAGATTGAGGCAGGTGACCATCATGATCCTAATACCATTGAACTATTCTGTGAAAATCATCCTGACGAGCCAGAGTGCTTAGTGTATGACGATTAATGAGAGAATTTTTATCATGTTTACTTGGAACTTGGTCTAATAAGACACAAGCACAATCATCACCTACGTTATACAAACAAGTATTCGTTAGGTGGGAAGATGATGGAGAATACTTACACTCTATTCATTGGGGAAGAAAGCAGGAACATAGTCCATATCTAACAACTAACAAAAAACTAAAAGTACTATCCGATACTAAAGTTATACTTGAGCATTGGGGTGGTACTTATAGTGGTTTGACACGCAATGAGAATTGTGATATGATTATGGAATATGATGGAACTGCATGGATGGGTCAATTTGACACAACTATGGAAGACAATGGACAAGTAATATCAGGTCATGCAGAACTTGGTCTATATGGGCATAAACTTTTTATGCGAGATAGATTTTTAGATTCTGATGGCAGAATTATTTGGGGTGCTGATGAGATCTACAAGTATGTCCGAGTTTGAATTAAATCCAAATTTAAAAATATTACAGGAGAATCTTGATGGTTCTCCTATTTTTTGCATAGATGACTTTTATTTAAAACCTGAAGAGGTTGAAAGTTATTTGTTTAGTGAAGAACCTCCACTATGGAAGATAGAACAAACACCATCTAACAATGGTGTGATGTTTGAGGATAGGAGATTATGTAAGAGAAATGCTAGAATTTTTAATGTTATTAAATTTTTAAGTGAGTTATGTAAGCAAGAACCTTTAGTGAGTGATGTGCTTACTAATATGACTAGGTTTATTGAAGTGCATAATAATAACTATACTGATAATGTCTGGTGGCCACATAGAGATGAGGGATATAATGCAATAGTATATTTCAATAAAGATTGTGAGTGTGGGACTAATCTATACGAAAATTGTGGAGATACTCCACCAGTTCCAGAACATTATCAACCTTGGAGACCAAAACATAAGTATAAATTTATAGATCATTTAGCACCAAAATACAATAGAATGGTTCTTTTTGATGGGAACAAATTTGTTCATGGTGCTAATATATGCAATGATAGATATTTTAGTGATGAATATCGGTGTAATCAGGTCTTCTTCTTTACCGATAAATATAAACAGCAGAAAAACCTTTAGATAATCAAATGGCGATCAGGGAACTTAATAGCATAGATGGAATTGTCGATGAACCTACCATTAATTTTGTAGGTAAAGACGGTTTTTTCTGGTGGGTAGGTGAAGTCGAAGACAATAGAGATCCTGAAGAATTGGGTAGGGTAAAAGTACGGGTTCTTGGTTATTATACTAATGTTAGAGGAGGAACCGTAGCAGATCTTAAAACAGATCATCTTCCTTGGGCAACAGTGTTACAACATACATGCCAACCAGGAAATGATGGTCAAGGTGAATCATCGGGACAGTTGCAACCTGGTGCTATTGTTATGGGTTTCTTTATGGATGGTGAAAATGCTCAGATGCCTATTGTTATAGGTGTAATGAGAGTTAAGAAAGATCCATCAACAAAGAAAGAAAGAGTATTTGCATTTACAGGTGAAGATATACCAGAACATAGTCCAGGTGTTGTTAATCCTGCATCCGAAGAAATAGGAAAAGTTGATAGTATTTCAAAAGGTGATTTCTGTAGACCTGGAGACCAGAATAATAGCGTATCAACTGTTGAAACGCAAAAAACTTTAGAAACAGGTGGTAGTGGATCACCTAATAATATTGGTACAGTTCCAGGTATTAATGGTAGTAGTGGTAATCCTCAAAAACCTAGAGGTGCTAATAATGGAATACCTGTAGCTAGAGGTTCTTCTGGTCCTTGGGGAACTCTAGAACATAAACTTAGTTATCTTTTAGAAGATCTTTCTGATACTGCTGGTTTGTTGGTTAAAACAGAAGAAGGTAATTTCCTTAATATAGTTACTGGTAAGATTGAGACAACAGAGAAACTTCTCGGTAAGATACAAGATTTTCTATCAGCAATATTTACTCAGGTTATTAGTGCTATTCGTCAGCAAATGACTGACTTAATGGAGAAATTGAATATTGCTACTATTGTGGCAGGATCTACTGGTATACCTTTTGTTCAATTTGGTCTAGTACGTGCTGCAGTTACTGCTATTCTTAATGCATTATGTATTGAAGATAGCAAACTCATGGGTTTTATCAATGATCCTCTTTCTTCTATTAAGGCACAACTAAACAGTTACATGGAGGGTATTATAAGTCAAATCTTATTTGTCCAACAGACTGTTGATAAAGTAGTTAGTGATGTTATTTGTAATGTTCAGAAAATTTTGGATAGTATGAAAGATGTAATCAGTAAGGTTACTAAGATCGTATCTACTTTCCAAAAAGCAAAGGAACTTATGGAAACATGGTCAAAAGGAGCAGAGATTTTTACGAAAGCACTGAACATAACATCAATAACCAGTCTTATTACGTTATTCACAAGTCTTTTAGGTGGAGGTTGTAATAGGAAAAATAATAGTGGTACAAATGTTAAAACTTGGTTCCCTTTATTTGGAGTAACTAAGTGTACTGCACAAGAATTTGCTTTACTGAAAACGACTATGGGAACTACAAGGGGTACTTGTAACTCTCCTGGTTTGCCTGGTGATAATATATTTGATAGTTTGAGTAGAGATGCAGATCCAGATTTAACAAAAGCAAAGACTGAAATAGATGGTTCCTATATGATGTATATGGGAACACCTGGTCGTAAAGCAACTGTAGAAACAAGAACTAATGGAACTACTTGGACATCTGTTAAATTAAATCAAGCAAAATTTGCAGAGTGGAACTACAGAAAGAAATTAGAAGAAAAGAGAAGTAAAGCTGTTGAAGGTGATAGTAATGATATAAGTGATGCAGAACTTGAGGCAAAGGTAAAGGCATATGTTAAGCAACAAACCAAGGGTGATGAAGGTGTTATATTAGCAGATCATCTTGGTTATTCTGGTAACCTTACTACAAGTGTTTCTGGTGATGATTGTAAAATTGTTGATAAAGATAAAGTTTTAACTGTTGATGGTGATTTTGCATTAGATATTACTGGAAATTGTGATATAACGATTGGTGGTGCATTAACTTTCAATGCTCAAGGTGCTCCTAAAGCATCTGATGGTGAAGATAATATCCAAAAACATTTAATTAGTTTTGGATCTGATGTAGAAATGGTAACTAATGGTGCAGATATGCATATTAAAGCAGGTGGTACATTGCTAACTGACTTTACTAAGTATTCTATAACTGGTGGAGAGTGGAATAATGAAGTTAAATCACAGATATATGGTACAGGAGAATTTACAGTTGCTGCTGAGAATGCTGTAAACATAATCACTCCAACCATTGATGGTATGATCAACTCACCAATGCCAACTACACCAAAAGTCAAGACTGGTCTTATATTTGCTGTTGGTGGATCTGTTGATATTATTCAAACTCCTGCGGGATCTGCTACTGATGCTATACCCAGATTTTTGGTTGGTAACCCTGCTGGTCCAATTTCACTGACATCTGGTGGTACTGGATATAATAATAACGTATTGACTGGTGCTTATAATGTTAACGTTGCTGCTGGTGTGATTGCTATGAACTGTTCTACTGCTGCAAGTATTATTGCTGGTGGTGCTATGACCCTTACTGCTGGTGCAGTTATGAAACTGACCGCAACATCGATTTTCTTGAATTAATGTGCTATAATATGAGCATGAATTACATTTATCATGAGTAACCCAAGTCAAAAAGGAACTGCCATTACGGAAGAGCATTTTAAGTTTCTTCTTAGTAATGCTGAAGGTAAAAGTGGACCAGGTAGACTAAAACTAACTACTTCAGAAGCTGATAGGTTTGTTAGACTTACTAACAAGATGGTAAATTGCCTTAATTGGGAGAAAAGAGTTGATAAAGAGATTTTTGCTAAAGTAGCAAGAATTGTAGATCAAGCATCTCTAGAAGCTGCTGATGAATGTGATGGTGGTCTTCCTTTCCAAATATAACTATGGATGAACTAAGACAGAAGCAATTGGTAGAACTCAAGGAACTCCTTGAGGATAGTATTCAGTATTTCTGTGATGACAACTTAGTATCAGGTGAAACTGCATGGACAATGGTCGGTGCTTTATCTGATGCAAAATTAAAAGTGGAATTTACTAATGAATGATGTTATTGAAATCACTGAAGAGGAAGCAAAAGCTGCTCTTGGTGTCTATTTAAGTTTGGTTGACCGTAATAGATGTGTCTTTAGGATACAACTAGCAAACGGATCTGCTGCTATGCTATCTCCTGTCATTCAATCTGGTCCTCCTATAGACCCAGAAGTAATAGAACAGGTAGAAGATTTTAAAAAAGCATTTATGTCAGATGCAGTTAAAATTACTCCTGACGATATAGATGATCAAGGGGTTGACATCAAATGATAAATACCCTATACTAAGCAAGTAAACAGGGCAGACCGATGCGTCTCAAAAGCCATGAAACTCCTAGAAAGCAAGGACGTAATACCAAGTCAAGGTCAGCGTCTGCTCGTTTGCGTCAACTCAAAAAACGTACTAAAACTCTTATCAACAAATTAAATGGCAGTTGAAGCACAAATTATTGACTCATTTAATGTGCCATTGCTTTATGTCTTTAATGCCATTGATGATTTAGAGAGCATAGAAATACTTGATCTATGTAAAAAGGAGGATTATCTTCCTAATTCAAAATCATCTGGATCAGATAACGTTGATTTCCTTAAAGGGACAAAGTACGAAGAACGTTTTGTGAACATGTTCACTGAAATTGCTAGAAATCTATTAATGATAGATCAATGTGATTTCAAGATGGGAGTTTCTTGGACTACAAAAACACAAGATGGTGGATGGTCTTTAACACATGACCATAAGAACTATTTCTTTTCTTCTGTGTTATACTTACAAGGTAATTCTAAAATAGAATTTAAGAATCCTTTAACACTTAGAAACAGTTTTTCATTTGACTATTCTGCATTAAACCCTTATAATAGTGAGGACATTACAGTCACACCACCAAAGAACTCAATGCTATTCTTTCCTGGTTATCTAGAACATTCTATTGTTCTTCATAGCGGTATAGATAGATATACAGTATCAATGAATTATCAACCAGTTGGTACTTACGGTTCTATGGATAATAGAATTACTTCAAATTAGTAGGAATACAAAAGATGTCCATATAGAAGGACTGCCTACTCCCTATACACCAGTATCATATTTAACATGAGAGATCAATTAATCAAAGCAATATTATCACACGCTAGAGGTGAGATTGAAAGGCACAAGGCAAACGTTGAGGTATATCTTAGTAATCCTGCTGGTATAGGTGAACATTCGGATATAACAGATGCAATACAAGTAGAAATAGACAAGATCTCTCGGTATCATGACCAGATAGAGGTAATAAATACTTATTTAAGGGATAAGAAAGAAGTACAATTAAATGAAGGATCTTAAGGCAGCAAAGAAATTAATAAAATTAGCAAAAGAACATCCTGATTGGTATTCCAAAAAGGATGTTTTTTATGCAAAACAATATAAAAAAGAACACAAACGATTAAAAAAACTCGAAGAAACTGAAACTTAATTATGGCATTATCAGAACAAGTTGAAACTTCTTTACAAGAAGCACAAGGCAACCTGAGAGAAGCATTAGCTTTCGCAGCAAGGAGTGAAAAACCTTATATCAGCAAGCATATCTCTGATATGATGATGAAAATAGATTGTTTATGCGAAGTATCTGCATTACTTGACCATGTTGAAGACCTCGGATAATTTCTTTGATATTGAAACTCAAAGAAGAATAGGGGATTATTGTCAACGTCAATACTATAACCTATTTGAATTAGATCATCCTGATATGGAACCTGTTGGCGGTACTGCTGACGTTAAAGGAGAAATGTGGGATCTATTTTCAAATAGGATTTGTAGTGACTTTAAAGATATTGTAGGAGATATGAAGATATACCGAATGTATATCAATGTCAACTTCTCTAACGATAAACCAAATTTTCACACAGATGGTGATGAAGGATTAACATTTTTATACTATCCTCATACTGAGTGGAAACTTAATAACTGTGGTGAGACACAACTTTTTCTAAAAGATCATATATACTGTGTTTTACCTCTTCCTAACCGTATGGTTGTATTCGATGCATCGATATTACATCGTGCAACATCTTTTAGAAATGGGCATAGATTTACTGTTGCAGTTAAATGTGCTCCTCAATCTTATATCACAAAATGGGGTCTTGAATGAAAATTGTATTTGATACACTATCTGATGAAATATTTCAGAGAATTGTAGGTGAACTAAACATAAAAATTCCATCACCATTATGGAATACGAGTACTGTCTTATGGGACAAAGTGCTTAAGCAGGGACTACCTGGATCTGTTATGACTACACCAGTTTCAGAGGATTTGGCAAAACTTATAGAAGATAGTGTTAAAGATAAGGTTCCAGAGTATGATAGGTTGATCGTTCAGTTTTATCTATGGCAAGGATCTTCTGGAATTGCTATTCACAATGATGAAAATCATGGTTTTGGTGCTACAATATACGTAAACACTAACTGGCATCCTAATTCTGGAGGATGGTTTATTTGGCAAGATAAACACAATAAAGAGTGGAAAACTTTATTGCCAGAAAAAAATGTTATGGTGGTTAATGATGAAGAGGAGGAACATTTAGTTACTGCTATTGAACCCTACCCACCAGAACCAAGAGTTACTATTCAATTATGGGGTGAAACCAATGACAAATAAAAACGGTGATCTAATAGCAGAATTATTAACCATAACAGCAGAACTTGGTGGTAATATGACAAGATCAACTACATATTCCAGTAATGGTAGATCTTCTAAGAAGATTGTTATTGAATATGACGTAAAAATTAAAGAAAGAAAATGAGTTTGAAAAATGACCTTTTGGGTATGATACACAAGAGTGCTTATCGTAAAGGTAAGTTTAAACTCTCCTCTGGTATAGAAAGTGAACATTATGTTAACTGTAAACCTGTCACATTAAATGGTGGTGGTCTTAGTCTTACATGTATGTTGCTATTGGATTTAGTACCTGCAGGTACTAGAGCAGTTGGAGGACTTACTCTTGGTGCTGATCCATTAGTGGCAGGTATGGCATTAATGGGTAATTATAGTGGTCTTATTGTTCGTAAGAAACCAAAAGGTCATGGCACTGGTGCATGGATCGAAGGTCCAACATTAGAAAAGGGTTCAAAGGTTGTAGTTTTAGAAGATGTAATCACAACAGGTGGGTCTGCTATTCTAGCAGTAGAAAAAATTCGTGATGCTGGATATGACGTAGATACTATACTTACTATTGTTGATAGACAACAAAATAGTGAAGCAGATGAACTTATGGAGAAGAATAATATCAAACTTCGTAGTTTATTGACTTTAAATGAAATTGCAACCTTCAAACCTGGCTAAATAGACTTGTAGCAAAACGTATGATTATTCGTGGCAACTAAGAAGATATCACAGTTAGAGACAATATCAGACTCCAATTTGTCAGGAGAAGCGATTCTTCCTGTTGTGGTATCTGATCCGTTGATCCCTAATAGAAAAGCAAAAGTAAATCAATTATTTAAAGGTGTATCACAAGGAACAAAAGCAGCACCAGGTGTAGCTTTTGATTTGGACAGAGACACAGGAATCTATCAAAATGCATATGACCAGATAGGTGTTGCATTTGGTGATGGTGGTTTATATTGCTCAAGGATTGATAATGGTGGTGGTAGTACATCACTGTTTGTTACTGCTGTTGATGATATTGCTAGTAATACTGATGTAGTTCTTGCTCCAAAGGGAACGGGTTCTGTTAAGGTTACTGGACAATTTTTGATGCAGGATGGATCTTTTATCTTAGAAGATGCTCAAGGTCCAAAAGTAAGATTTGAAATTGGCAACGTTGGAACGGGTACAAGCACTAGAATTATGACGATGCCAGCAATAACTGCTGGTAATGGTACAACTCTTGTAGGTACTGATACACAACAAACATTAACAAATAAAACTCTTCTTATTGATGAGGATAATTTTGTAATTACTGATAATACTGAAGAAGCAATCTTCCAGATTAACTGGGCGGTAACTTCAGGTGCAAGAAGATCTTATTTCTTGCCTGATGGTGGTGTCACAACAACAACTTCCGAACCAACTGCTACTTCATCTACGTTACTTGATACTAAAGCAGAGCAAACTACTCTTAATAAGACGTTAGTTACTCCAAAATTTGCTGCTACAGCAGATAGCACTGCTGTTGCCCAATGGAATACTACTGCATTAACTGCAGTAAGAACTCTTACTGTTCCTGATATTAGTTTAACTTTAGTAGGTACTGAATCAACTCAGACACTTTCTAACAAAACTATTCAGGGTTTATCACTTGCTGATACAACTGATGTTAGTAAAAGGATTACATGGAACCTTGCTAATCAACTTACATTAACAAATAGTACATATGAGTTTCCAGAGGTTGCTACACTAAATAATGGTACTGATAACAACGTTGTTGTTACTGAGTTAGCAACTCAAGATTTAAAGAACAAATCCATCTATACACCTGCGATTAAAAATCAAGGTAATCTTACTGGATCTGTTACTATAAACACTGACAACATTACTGCTGCTAGGACAGTTAGATTTCCTGACGCAGATGCAACACTACTATCTACTGAGAACGTTACTTTAGATGATGTTAACTTTGGTGCTGGTATTGGTGCTGCAAACTTATCTGGTAGAACCAGACAACAACAATTCTTCTACGCAGGTTTCTAATTAAAAATGGCACAACAAGGAATATTAGCACAATTAAAACCATCAGCAAATACAGATACCCTTCTGTACTCTGCTCCTATTAACGCTTCTTCTAGCAGTGTCCTAACAATTACCAATGACGGTACAGGATCTGCTTATGATGTTGCAATAAAAGATTACGATCAAAAATTGGTAGTGGATGGGTCAGGTGCATATAAGTTACATAAGGGTGATATAATTACTGGATATAGGTTTACACTCAGTACGCCAATGGATACTACTACATCAATACTCGCTGGTGCTCTACTAGCAAGTGATGATGCAGAAAAGAGTGCTAAGTTTGAATCATTTTATGTTCCAGCATTTAAAGAAGTATTTGTAAAGACAATATCAATTAGACAAATCACAGTAGAATCTGCAAGTGGTGTGTTTAATGCTGGTGAAAGTTTAACTAAGGGTTCTGGTGGTAATACAACAACTGCATTAATATATGGTACTGGATCAGATCCAAATGTATTGTACTGTGGTCCTTCTACACTAAATGGAACTGGTACAGAATTTGCTGCTGGTGATAGTGTTAACAATGGTTCAGGAGTAACAGCAACAGTATCTACTGGTGGTATTGGTTCTGCATCTAACGACTGGGTATTCTCTACAACAACTGCTGGTGGTACATATAACATTAACAT
>Ga0098037_1000439_pt1 | contig 21916 bp, 36 predicted proteins | sample 5_EtaG_FD_75050 | JGI IMG/M metagenome (GOLD analysis project Ga0098037, IMG submission 75050) | Marine viral communities from the Subarctic Pacific Ocean - 5_ETSP_OMZ_AT15132 metaG | ecosystem: Environmental > Aquatic > Marine > Oceanic | place: Pacific Ocean | collected 2015-01-08 | reverse complement strand
CAATCCTTTAAAAGCTGGTATGGCGTTTGCTAATCAAAAACAATTTTGGAAAGATTTCACAATGATATTTAACTCTGACATGTTAAAACAAAGACGTGCAGGAAACCAAAGAGGTATTAACGAAGCTGAGCTTGCGAAGGCTGTTGATGGGGTTGGACCAGCTAACAGAGCTAAAGCTATATTACATTACTTATTAACAAAAGGTTTCTTACCAACTCAAATTGCGGATAGTTTTGCTATTGCTTCTGGTGGTGCTACATTTTATAGAAATAGAGTTAATAGTTATTTAAAACAAGGTTTAACACAACAAGAAGCAGAGGCTAGAGCTTGGAATGATTTTCAAGAAAATACAGAAGAATCCCAACAGTCAGCTAGACCTGATATGATATCGCAACAACAAGCTAGTCCATTAGGTAGATATATATTAGCTTTTAAAAATACACCTATGCAGTACGCGAGACTGATAAAGAAATCTTGGTTAGACATAGCTAACAGTAGAGGTGATTTTAAAACAAACTTAAGTAAAATTATATACTATGGAGCAGTTCAAAGTCTTATATTCTCTGCCTTACAAACAGCATTAGGCGCAATGATAGGAGATGAAGAAGAAGACGACATAGTAACATGGAAAAGAATACTTAACTCTATGGGAGACAACTTGTTAGGTGGTTTAGGTTTTGGAGGTAACGCTGTTGCTACATTAAAAAATACTATATTAGAGTATAATAAACAAGAAGGAAAAGGTTGGGGTGCTGATCATACTTACACTATATTAAAGTTCTTTAGCTTTTCTCCAACAGTTGGATCAAAAGGTAGGAAAGTATATTCGGCTATACAAGAACATAAATACAATAAAGATGTAATAGAAAAGATGGGCTTATTAGATATAGATAATCCTAGTTACGCAGTTTGGGCAAACCTAACATCAGCGTTAACAAACATTCCATTAGATAGACTTGTTAAAAAAGTGAACAACGTTGATGCTGCTTTAACTGAAGATATAACAGCAGCTCAAAGATTTGCTTTGCTAATGGGATGGAACACGTGGGATCTTGGTATTGATGATTCAGATGTGCTAGCTATTGAAGATGAGATTAAAGAAGATAAGCAACGAGACAAAGACGAAAAGAAAAAAAGAAAAAAAGAAGAAAAGAAAAAAGAGCAAGAAGCTGAAAACAAAATTAAAGAAGAAGAGAATAGAGCTAAAAAAGATAGTGGCTGTATTGCTATAAGTAAAAGCGGTGAAAGATGTAAAAGAGAAGCTATTAAAAATGGTTACTGTACGGTACATGAAAAAGTAGAACAAAATACATCTGGAGAGAAAAAACAGTGTAAGAAAATTAAATCAGATAATACTAGGTGTAAAATGCAAACTAGCTCTAAAAGCGGGTATTGTTATTACCATGATTAAAAATTGACAAAAAAGTGTAATCTTATAATAATAAAGTAAATTAAAAATGGCAAAAGAATTAAACGAAGACACTAGCTTTAAAATAAGTTTAAAAACGCTAGGTGGAATTGGTGTATTAATAGCGACTTTAGTAGGCGGGTGGTTTGCTTTACAAGGCGATATAGCCGAAGCAAAAGAGTTGCCTAAAAATGAATGGAATCCTGAATGGGAAGAGAAACTTCCAGATCCTGATGTTACTAGAATGGAGTTTGATATGAAAGATCAAATGATTAGACAAACCATCATGACGACACAGCAGGACGTGCAAGAAATAAAATCTTCAATAGAAAAAATAGAAGATAAACTTTACGAATAAAATAAAAATAAATGACTACCAATTGGAGAGTGTTTAGTGTGTACATGCTAATTATCGTTTTTATGATATTAGCTAGTAGCGTCGTTGGACAAATTAAAGTTGTTCAATATAACGCAGAATGGAACAAGACAAATGACATTGCTTGGGTGCAACAATTAGAAGAAGTAAAAACAATATCTTATGTAGATATAAGTAAAGATGTAGAGGCACAAACAAAACATAAAATCGCGGTTATACCTACTATTATAATATTTAAAGATGGTGAAGAGGTTTTTAGATTTCAAGCTGATTTAAGTTTTAAGATGATAGCAACAAGAGAAGAAGTGCAAGAAGAAATAGACAACCAATTAATGAGTGATTTCTAATGTGGGAACTATTTAAAGATAAAAACGAAATTAATGAAAAGAACATAATAGGATTTGCTTCTTTTATTCTTATGGTTATGTTTGCTATTACAGATTTAGTAACTGGTTTTTGTGGTCAAGAACTTGTTATAAATAACACAATATATAATTCTTTTGTTTTTGTAACATTAGGATGTTTCGGGATTAGTTCCTTTGAAAAAATTAAAAAACAATGAAGAAAATTTTATTTTTATTATTACTACCTTTAATAAGCTTTAGTCAAACGGTAAACACCTTTCCTTGGACACATGATTTTGATAATGGTGTAGGTTTAACTAATTGGGGAGGAGATGATGGAGATTGGTTAATGTGGTCGGGATACACGTGGTCGAATAATACGGGTCCACAAGGAGATCATACAACAGGAAATGGAAACTACTGGTACGTAGAGGCTTCGTCACCAAATTATCCTAATATGTATTTTATATCACAAACGGATACTTTTGATATATCACAAACACCAGGACAGATACTATCATTTTGGTATCATATGTATGGTAACACGATGGGTGAGTTGAATACATGGATAGGCGATGACAATGGATGGGTAAGAATAGACACTATAGTAGGAGACCAAGGTAATCAATGGAATCTTAAGTATATTGATTTAGATGCTTTAGGTATAACAGGTGACTTTACAATAGCTTTTGAAGGAATAACAGGATCAAGTTGGGCTAGTGACATAGCTATAGACGATATATATATTGGTAATCCATATTCAATTGGATGTACGGATGTAAGCGCATTAAACTACGATTCATCAGCAGCTGTAGATGATGGATCATGTACTTATCCTCCTTGTGGAGGGTTTGTTAATTCTAACGCATACGACATGTGTTGGGGAAGTCAAGCAGCAATACAATTTGAATGGGAAAGTGACACATCATTATCACAGTGTGATGTAGTTGTTGTCCACGCGGGTGATGAAAACGGTTGGTCTGTATTCTATCCAGGATATTGGCCAGCATCAAACGGTTGGAATGGACATGCTGTAGGGGTTGGTAACGGACAGATGCCACCTAACTGGTCACTAGAACATTACGCCGTGTTAGAATATGCAGACGGAACGTTCTCGGATAGTATATTTTACACTCCAGATCCTTGTATCGCTGGATGTATGGATTCAACTCAACAAGCTTATAATCCATTCGCGACGATAGACGATGGTTCTTGCTCAGGGACAACTTGTGACCCAGCTACAGAACAACAAATCACAATGACAATTAGATTAGATAATTGGCCTGGTGAAACCGGATGGACAATGGTAACGAATGCTGGGCCAAATATAGAGGTTTTCTCTGGAACATATAATTATAATGATATAGGACAAACTTACACATACGCTTTTTGTGTGTCAGCTACCGCTGGTTTTGAGTTTATATTAAACGATACTTATGGAGATGGAATCATGGGTAATGGTACGCCTGGTTCAGCTGGGGAAGTAGTTATATACGATTGTAATGGAGATACTATAACGTATCTTTCGTCTGGTGACTGGTTAAATGGTCAACAACAGAACGTAGGCGTTAATTTTGGTACTGTAGCTTATTCAACGCTACAAAACGGAATTGCTTGCGCAGGGCCTGCTGCGATACTTGGATGCATGGATCCACTATATCAAGAGTTTAATCCATTGGCCAACGTAAATGACAGTTCTTGTGTTAATTTACATGTACTTGGATGTATGGATTCTACAATGTTTAATTACGACTCTAGTGCTTCGCAAGTAGATTTAATACCGGTATGTGATTACACTTTAACAATAGAAGATGACGCTGCTGATGGCTGGGGTAATTCATATATAGGGGTAACTCAAGGAACTAACACTTGGACATTCACGATGGGCCCAGGCTCTTATTCCGAATCATTTCCATTAGATTTAGATTCAGATAAACCAGTTACGGTTTATTATTTTGAGGTACAAGGAGGACAACAGTCAACTCAAGCGATGGAGTTCCAAACAATGCAGAATTCATTTATATTGAAGAATTCATATGGAGACACTCTATTAGCAGAGGGAATTAATCCATTTTCAAATAATGGTCAAGGAGCACTTCAAGGATTTGGAGCACCATTTTGGACAACATATTCAGCAACACCTTATTGTGGAGATTATTGTGAACCTGTAGTTATTGGTTGTTTAGATTCTATAGCTTACAATTATAATGATTTGGCAAACACATCTGATACTTGTTATTATCAACCTGGTTGTACGAACCCAGGTTATTTAGAATATTATACACAAGGTTATACTGCTGATATAGATGATGGTAGCTGCTTAACTTTAACAATTTTTGGCTGTACAGATTCTTTAGCTTTTAATTATGATCCTAATGCAAACCTAGATAACGGTGGTTGTATTCCTGTTATTCTTGGTTGCATGAATGATTTAGCTTTTAATTACAATCCCAACGCTAATACTCCGGATAGTTGCATTGCAGTTGTTTATGGGTGCATGAGTTCTATAGCTATAAATTATAATCCTAATGCAAATACAGATGATGGTAGTTGTATTGGAGTAACTTATGGATGTACGGATAGCACAATGTGGAATTATTCTCCAAGCGCCAATGTAGACGATGGAAGTTGTGTTCCTTATGTTTATGGCTGTATGGATCCAACAATGTGGAATTACAATCCTCAAGCAAATACAGATAATAACTCATGTATAGAGTTTATTTATGGCTGCATGGATTCCATGATGTTTAATTATAATCCATTAGCTAATACAGATAATAATACTTGCATTCCATTTATTTATGGATGCACAGATCCAATCGCATTAAATTATTGCGATTCATGTAATACGAATGATTTTAGCTGTATACTTCCAATTTACGGGTGTACAGATAGCACTATGTTTAATTTTAATCCTTTAGCAAATGTCGACAACAATTCTTGCATTCCTTATATATATGGTTGTACTGATCCTAATGCTCTTAACTATGATCCACAAGCTAACACAGAAGATTTTAGCTGTATTGCTTTTGTTTATGGTTGCACTGACAGTACCGCTCTTAATTATAACCAGTTGGCTAATACTGACAACGGCTCTTGCATTGAAATCATCGAAGGATGTATGGACCAAAGTGCTTGGAACTACGACATAATAGCAAATGTACACGATAGTTTGTCTTGTCTTTATGACGCTGGTTGTGTTACTGGTCCTGGAAATCCTTATTGGTTAAATGATCCTTGTTACGAGTGGGTTATATTAGTAGATGAATATTGTTGTGAGAATGAATGGGACACTATATGTCAAGCAACTTATAATTATTGCGAAGGAACATGGGTAGGACCGCTACCAAAAAGATTTGACAAACAATTATTAATGATTACTGATATATTAGGGAGACCAGCAAAACCAGGTAGTAATCAAGTACTGTTGTTTATATATAGCGATGGAACAGTAGAAAAGAGATTAACAAAATGAAAATATTAATATTTATATTATCAATAGGTCTAACGTCTTGTGTTGTCCCACAGCATATTGATTCTAAATGTTGTGATAAGCATACTTATAGTCCTCATTATCAACCAACAAAAATTGTTATAGTTAAAAAAAATAAACCGAAATATAAAAAAAGGCGCGTAAAAGTTAAAGTTAATAAACATAGAAAAAGAAAATGAAAAAAATACTAATATTACTTTTATTACCATTATTTAGTTTTTCACAGATTAGCTATAAAGGATATGATTACAATATTCAAGAGATATTGAATAACCAATTAAAATTTTCTACTGTATACATAGCTGCAAATGGTGGAACATCAGTATCTGATATAAAAGCTTTTTCTATTATAGATGGGTTACAAACATCTACAATAAAAACGCCTTATGATTATTCTATCACTGTAGGTATTAGAAAGATAGCTAGATTTGGATATGAAAATAAAGCTCAAACATTTTATGATGGTACAGAGGCTAATTATACAGACGCTGCTACTGTAGGTAAAGTACAGGGTTTTGAATATTTATTTGAAGTAGATTATGCTAGACAACAAGGATTAGATTATCTAGATCAACATCACTTTGTTAGATATAGCTCTGATGATGATTGTGATGGTCCTTTGTGTATTAATCATTTTTCCGCAAAGGTAGAGTATTTAAAAGATGGTTTCGCTGATGTAGAATATTTTGAATTATCTGAAAGATATAGATTCAAAAAAGATAGACACCTAGCGTTTAGCATAGGTGCTATGCATAGATTAGCAGAGCCATACGGTTATGATCCGCTAGAAGAATGGATCTTGGATAATGGGAATTTACATTACACTTACTTAGCGATACAAGAAGGGTATACCGTAGATGTTGCGAATAGTGAGTATAAAGATCCAAGCGGAGCTACCGTTGCCAATAGTGCTGATGTATGGAAAGAGGTTGTTATACCACAAGTATTAACAGATTATACAAATAAAAAAAGAAACGAATTAAGCCGTGTTATACAACACTCGATTGTTATAGGTTTTGATTATTATAAGTATGAGAAAAATTATTGGCTACACGCTTGGGGCAATTTAATACCTTATCATTATAATGATGGTAGTGAGTTTTCTTACCATAACTATATTGAAGATAGTCAATGGTATGACTATTCAGGTGGAGTTATATTTGGTAGAAAACTAGACAAACAGTTAGGTATATTTGCTGAAGGTAAATATAATAAATATTGGAATAGAAAATGGTATGATTTTAAATTTGGTATTAACTATATAATAAGATAATGTCATATACTCAAGTAAATAATCCTTTTGTTAAAACTAGTTGTGGTAGACGTTACGCTCCAACATTAAACCAAACACAAAAAACTTTTGACAGTCCTTTTCAAAAAAGTAACGAACCTAGAAAAACAACAAAAGGTAAGGGAAGAAACTTTAGAACAACAGAAGAGGGCGCTGGGATGACTTCTAAGGGAGTTAAAGAATATAGACGTAAAAACCCTGGAAGTAAGCTTAAAACAGCTGTAACAGGTGAGGTTAAAAAAGGTAGTAAAGACGCGAAAAGAAGAAAGTCGTTCTGCGCTAGGTCAAAAGGTTGGACGGGCGAAAGAGGTAAAGCGGCACGTAGACGTTGGAAATGTTAAAATAAAAAACAAAATTATGACTTTTAAAATGAAATATAAAAACCTTGAAGAGGTTGTTAAACAATTAAAAGGTGCTGTTAAAGCACATGGTAAGCAAGCTGAAACAATTGAAAAACATATTGACGAAATGGAATCTCCAGTAAAAAAAAGAGGCTTGTGGGATAATATACACGCTAAGAGAAAAAGAATAAAAGCTGGGTCAGGAGAAAAAATGAGAAGTAAAGGTGATAAGGGCGCTCCATCAGCTAAAGATCTAAAAGAATCTCAAACAAAAAAATAAATTATGTATACTTATAAAATTTCCCCATTAAAAATAGTTGATGGAGATACTATTGATGCTGAAATTGATTTAGGTTTTGATATAAAAGTAAAAAAAAGAGTAAGATTTATGGGGATAAATGCTCCAGAATCTAGAACTAGAGACTTAGAAGAGAAAGCCAAAGGCTTAGCTGCTAAAGATAGAGTAAAGCAATTATTAGATGGTTGTAAAAATATAACTTTACATTCTCATGGCGTAGGAAAATTTGGAAGATGTTTAGGGGAGATAATGTTAGATGTAGTTGACGGACAAGAGAAATTAACTTTAGTAAGCTTAAATGAATTATTAATTTCTGAAGGACACGCAGTAGAGTACTTTGGAGGAAAAAGATAAAATTATGATAAATTGGATAAATGGTTATAAACCAGGAAATAAAAAACAAAAATACGAATTAAATTTTAGATTAGGCACATTTACAGTTTTAGAAATTAAAGCTTGTTTGTTTTGCGAAGCAGAATGCTCATCTAAAAAATTTAGATTTATGTTATTTAATTTAGGATTTGAATTATGATAAGCAAGCATATAAGCTATAAAGAAGCTACACATAGTGCTACAGCTTTAAGAAGAGATTTAGATAACACTCCAAACGATGAACAGTTAAAATGCATGGAAGAAGTTGCTGAGAACTTATTTGAACCATTGAGAGAATGGGTTGGAGGACCTATAAAGGTTAATAGCTTTTTTAGAGGCAAACCAGTGAACACAGCTATTGGCGGATCAAGAACTTCTCAACATATGAAAGGCCAAGCGATTGATATAGATGACACATTTGGTTATAAAACAAATGCTGAAATGTATCATTATATAAAAGACAATTTAGATTTTGATCAAATGATATGGGAGTTTGGAGATGATGAGAATCCTAATTGGGTGCATATTAGTTGGGTGTCACATAGACCTAATAGAAAAAAATTAACTATCGCTTACAAAGAAAACGGTAGAACAAGATATAAGAACGAAGAAAAAAAATAACTATAGTAAAAACAATTAATTAATTAAAAACAAAAATTATGGCAACAACGACGGCGGCGATTACGCTAACAAGTTCAGACTTGCTGACAAATGCATTGGCGCTGTCGGCTAGTATGACTCTTTACCAAGGTGGTACAACTGCTACTGGTTTAGAAGAATTTAGAATGGAAAGGTTAAATATTCCAATTGATGATTACGGTGGAGGCACAGCAACTAACTTTGATTTAGTAAAAGATACTACTGCAGCTACTGAAGACGCAAACTACTTTTATTGTATTAACAAAAACACAAATGCTACTCACTACGTAGTAATATCTATTAAGGATGAGGTTATAGGTAGATTATATGCTGGCGACTGGATGTTTATCCCTTGGGATTGTGATGTAGTACATGCAAATGGTTCGTCTATAGAAGTGCAAGCTTTTGTAGCAGAAGCTACTTTAGAATACTGTCTTTTCCACAATGGAGAAACTTTAGTAACAGCAGCGGATTCATAGAATAATTAACAATTAAAAAAAATAAATATGGCAACTACAACAGCAGCAATAACAATAACTAGTAGTGATATAGGTGACAATGCTATCTCAATATCTAATACAGCTACACTAACTACAGCTGGTACTAATACTGGTCTTGTTGAAACAACTGGATTAGCTAGAAAGAAATTTGCATCAAGTTCTAATATAATTTTATTAGACCATGGTTTAACTTCTGGAATAGCGGCGGATGTAACAGCAGATAAATCAGCTAAAGTTTATATTAGAAATGTAAACGATAGAGGTGATGGTACTAAATTTGTAAATATTTTACTAGCAGCGGTAGAAATAGGTAGATTATATGGTGGAGATTGGATGTTTTTTCCTTGGTCAGGTGGAGCAGGAAAAGACGTAGAATTCACAGCAAGTGATACTACTGAGACTACTTTAGAATATATGGTATTCTACGAATAGAATAATTTATATATAAAAAAAGGGATAACCGTAATTGGCTATCCCTTTTTTATTTGGTTAACTACTTAAGCTAACACAGAATTTTTCTGAGTTTGAATCTCTTTTCTAACATCTTGTGCTAGATTTTTAATATTCTGCATACACTTTCTAACTCGCGTTCCAGCTGAGTTATTACCTTCAACAAATTTCTCTGAATCATGGCAAGCTGCCATAAATTCTTTTTCCATTTGTATCATTAATTTAATTACATTATTTTCCATATATATATTTAATTACTTTTTAATAAAAAATGACATTACAATAACTAGTGTTACTAACCCTACAAAACCCCCTTCGCCAAAACTAGCGACTAAGTTTCCTAGGTTTTCGATAACGTTCATATCGAATACTAATTCACCGGTTAATACCTGCCATAAGATTGTTACTGGAAGAATAGCCATCATAATGCCTAATAATCCTCCAAAAAAATCTTTAAAATAATCCATTACTTTTTCCATTTTTTACAATTTTTTGATTAATACTAATTTAAAATTTATAAGATATTCCTAACTTAAATTTACCTTCTCTTTCGCCGTTTGCATCTTCTTGAACTGGCATAGAGTAGTTAGGTTCAACGTATAATTCATCCCAGACTTTAAAGGGATATCCAATACCTACGTTTATATTGTCAACCATATCTTCAGTTGGCATTTGCATAGATACGTAACCCCACTTGATATTGTATCTTGCCCAAAGATCAAAATCTTCACCGTTTTTTACAGCTCCGATAGTTAATCCGTTATTGAGCATATATCCAATACCAATATTATCGGTAACATTAGACATTTCCCATTCGGCACCTTCTTCTGGTTGATCTATAGTTGTTACTACCATAAACTGCGCAGATGAAACTATAGTCGCAAAAGCTAATACCATTGTTAAAAACATTTTTTTCATAATAATTGTTTTAGTTAATAATTAAGTTATTTCACAACTTCCACCAGCACAAGCTAATTCACCTGATAAGTCGGTATTATCTTCAACTTCTATTATCTTTGATAAATTAACTTCTTGCAAAGTTTTAGTCATTTCGTCGTATTTCCGTTTTGTTATGTCCTCGAAAGGAGCTTGTACATAAGTACCACCATCATACGGTAAAACGGAAAGTCCGTTATAATGGTCTCTATTTTTCCACATCCATTCACCAGCTTTATCCCAGTCGTTATCTTTTAAGCTAATTGTAGCTGAAACATTATGAGTGTTAGATCCGACTTTGTGCCCTTCTTTAACCCATTCTACAGCTACTTTTTTAACACGTTCTAAAAGATCAAAAGCAGATTCAGTTCTAACAATAGAACCTTTTGGTGCGGCTTGTGGTATTTCAATAACAGCAGTGTCATGAGGTCTAAAATATTCATCTTGCGTTAATTCTGGATGATTAATTTTCAAATAACTATAAATAGCTTCATTTTTACCTACACGCATTCTACGGATATAATACTTATTATGCCAAGCATGTATACCTGAAGATGTTCCAAGTACAAGAGATGTGGTCCCTGCAGGTTTAACGCATGTCGTTCTAGCTGCTTGATTTATCCCTATTATTTTTGATATTTTTTTGTTTTCTGCTTTTACTATACTTGCAGCTTCCTTCATATCCATTTGGAGCACAGCGGCACTCCCTATTCCTGTCATTGACACACCTATAAGAGCGTCTTTCTCTGTTGTTTCTTGCCATATTTCTCTTAAATAGTGAAATTCAGTATAACCAGCTTGTAATGTTCCTATAAAGGCAGCTGCTTTTACTCTTGCATTAAGATCTTCTTGAGATTCTATATTTGACACATTAACTTCGCATAAGTTACAAAATTGGAACGGACGCAACGCTATTTCACAACAAGGATTAGTTCCCCAATCTTTATCGTTGTTTAAATATATCCCTGGTTCTCCAGATCCAGATAGTTCAATCCGTTTCCATAAGTCCATAAAGAAGTCTTTAGTAACCTTATGTCTCATTAGAACTGCTGAATTATTAGCTCTGCCTCTCTGTGGATTCTCTTCCCACCAAGAACCAGACTTACACGCTATCATTTCTTCATCATACGCCGAAAATAATGATATAAGGGCGGCACGTCGAATTCCCCCAGCGAGGACAGCATCTGCGATATGACAGACGATGTCGTGAACTTCGACTGATGATAATTTTTCTCCATCTTGTTTTCCATCTAATATTCCTTTAATTTTTAATATACATTCTTTTAATGGTTGTGGTCCAGGTGCTTTTCCTCCAGAGGTCACAAGACGTGCTCCCTTAGGTCTAATATCAGAATAATCAAATTTGATCTTAGATGATCTCTTAGAGCCTAAATAAGACTTGATTAAAACTTTTATTGCATCTGACCACCCTTCTATTGAATCTCCTATAACAAATCTTCTCGTTCTTTTACCATGAGGCTTTATTATTTCAGGAAGCTTTTTAATATTGTGTTGTTGTACAGAATAACCAACACCACAACCTGATAGAAGTAAAAACATTACTTCACAAAAAGAATCAATATGGTCAATAGGTAAAAAAGCGCAGTTATAAAGTCTATTAGGTGAAATTTCAATTGGTTTACCTCCGAACTGTAACGATCTCATAGATGGTAAAACTTTCTTTTTATAAACGTATCTATAATTAGCTTCTATTTCATCTATTAGTTCAGGGTATCTGCGCTTGTGCATTTCTTTATTACGAGTAACTAGTTCTTCCCAAGTTTCTCTTCTTTGAAGCTCTGGGATATACTTAGCATACTTCATATGCACTGTTATATCAGATAGTATTTTATTATTTAAACTCATATATTCTATTTTAAAGTTATACAAAAATCGATAAACGGTAAGTAGAATACATGGTTCTTTTTATTAACCTCTGTGTAAGTTCTAAATCCGAATAATATTCCCGGGTAGAACCCTACACTGAATTCAAAATCTTTCATATTATTTAATTTTATTAATTATTAATTCAATTACTCGATCGCATTCTTTTTGGTTCTGAGGTTTATATAAGGTCACATGCTTTAAATGTTCTTTTACATATTTTTTAAACATTTTCCAACGAATTGGAAAACTTTCATTTGCTCTACCTTTGCATTCTATTATAAATGAGTCACTTACGAAATCAGGCGTATATTTAATATTTTGTATCTTTTTTTGACCTCTATTAACCATATCACCTTTACCGTTGCCTTGTCGCTCGTAAGAATCTATATCAAACATAAAATCCTCTTGTAATACAAATGTAGCCCCTTCATATAAAGCTTGTATTTTAGCTTTTTTTAAAGCTATATACATATACTTCTCTAAACCTGATGCGAACTTGATCCCATCAAAAGTAACCTTTTTACTTCTAACAGGACCTTTTTTTCTTTTAAAACGTTTCTTCATATCTATCGTCTTTGAATTTATTTATTAAAGATTCTTCGTGAAGATCTTGAAGCTCGTCTCTTGCTGCTTGGATATATAATATAGCATCCATAAGTTCTTCTTGAACATCATTAAGATATTTTTGAAGACCCTTCATCTTAAGTCTACGTTCATCATCTAACGTTGATCCATATTTAGTATAACCAACGTCAGAACGTTTAACAAACTTGTCAACTACATTTCTAACCACAGGATCTCTAAATCCATATTCTTTTCTTGATGTGATGCCATTCTTAGCATCCATAATTTCTCTATCTGACATAATTAATCTTTTTTAAATGTTCCGTTATCCATTTTACCTGTTCTGTTTTTAATTTCATTATAAGCATGCTCGATGCATGATTCAATACTAACATTGTTGAGCTCAGCAAGGTTTGTTAATACAACTACACAATCACCTATACCATCAACAATACCTTCCGTGTCTTTTTTAAGCACGGCTCTACATATTTCACCAGCTTCTTCTATGAGTTTAAGTGTTTGGGTTTTAGGATCGCCCTTGTCATATAAACCTCTTTCATTAGCCCATTCTCTAATTAAATCAAATCGATTAATATCGCATTCTTGTTTACATTTTTCTTGTCTAATGCCTGTTGGAGATAAAGCACCAGTTAATGTACCATTTCTTTTTTGCTCAACTTCATTCATTTGCTTAGCTTTGTCAAACATATTGCCGTAAGCATTGTTATTATCAAACCATCTTGCAAAAGCTTTATTATACACATAACATCTGTCTTGAGTGTATTGAGATGTTTTAGCATTCTGCATTATCCACTCAATAGACATTGGTGTTAATGTACATTTACCATGATCTGTTTCCCATTCCATTCCTATAGTATCCATTAATCTGCCTTTAAGCTTGTTAATTGGACAAGGAAATGTTGTTGTCATTTCTGTTATATTTATATCCATTTTATTATTAAATTTAAGTTTATTATAAGGTATTTCGTCAACTCTATAACCAAATGCTTTTTGTAATTTTAACTCAAGTCTAGACACTAAATCTATATCATCTGTTTGAGTTATAATTCCATATTCATGAGATTCATAACCTTGTTGACGCTCAACTCTTTCTTTTAAATCGCGAGTTACTCCGATTTTCTTTCCTGGTATGTGGTATAAGTAATATGTCATAATCCTAATTTATCTGAGTAAATATGTAAATTGTGTGCAAAGTGAAAATAACTACCCATTGTTAATCTTGTTTCTTTACATACTAATTCTTGTAATTTAGAAAAACAATATTGGTCGTTACAAAAACCATACCACAAATCATTACTACGCATAGTCACGCACATATTTAATCTATTTTCTACATTTGTAAATTGAACAGCGTAAGTACAAGGCGTGTCTGTTTCAAACTCATTATGCTCTTTACAATCATATATAGATATTGCCGCGTGTCTAGTATATTTATGTTTTTTGAGTTTATCAATAACATAATCTAATTGATTATTACGTTTCCACTGGTGTCCATAATTAGAATTAACATTGCCTTGTTCGTCTGCCATACGTTCCCATATAGGAGGTATTTTACCGTATATTTCGCCTAACTTTTTTATATTTTTATCACCAGATAAATACCATTGCCATTCAGCTTCCGCGTATTCATGATTCCATTTACGCATTTTTGTTGGTATCATTCTCATCTCAGGTTTATGTATGGTAAAACCTACGTTAAACAAAGCTCTTGTATTAGCAAATGTAGCACCATGTTTACTTATTGTCTTATAGAAATATCTAAACGTTTCGTCAGCATTCCAAAATTCAGTTTCTAATTTAAGCATAATGTTCTCCTTTATATTTAATATAAGGTACAAATAAATCTTTTAATGTGACTCCATAAAAAACATAGTTTTTATTTGTACATCCAGGTATTACCTTTTTATAAGTTTTTGATTCGCCATCTTTAGTTAATATAATTGTATTACTATTTATTTGTTTTATTGTATTTGTCATAATAGTATTTTGCATATTCATACATTTTAGCATGAGCTTCATTAGCTTTGTAAATCTCAGGGTCTAAATGTATTTTATTATTAATATTTAATTCAACTCTCCATTCGTTTGTAGTTCCTTCCCAATACGGATCGACAGATATTTTAATTTTATTTTTTAAACACCAACTGATATGCTTCATATCTTCAAGTGTATATGGACATGGACCTGAACGTCTACCAGAAGTTTTTTTATATTTAAATCCGTATCCCATTTGTTATATTATCTAATTTCATCCGTATTGAGTTTGTGTTATTCCCAAGGCATATCGCCTGTTTCAATAACTTGTTCAGGTATAAAGCTACCAGATTTTGGTTCCCAAGTAAAATGAGATTCAGCACCGTTCTCACCAAGATTTTGAAATTTAACCTTAAGTACTTTAACCTTAGTAGTTCTAGCGTCATAATCACGATGAACTAAAAGTCCATGATAAGAAGCATCGTACCACTCACCACCACCTTTGATATTATACATAGTAGGCTCTTCGATTTTACCATCTTGTCCTTTATACATTTTAGTTGGGTGTGCGACTATAAAAGTTAACACATCATATTTTTTACAAAAAGTTTCAATCTTAGCTAAATAATCCATTGTATAACGGTTCACGTCGTCTGATACTGCATTTGTGTCTCTAACTTTATTAAATGGGTCTATAACGAGACATTTAATACCCTTACGTTTCACAAGTTCAGCGCCTTTACGTAATACAGACTCTAAACTATATTTATCCATATCAATAAAGAAATAATTATCATTAACGTGATCAGCCACTTCATTCCATTTATTACCACCTATATCTCCAGGTGATGGCATGTCTTGCCATGTTTTCCTCATTAATTTATGTGCGTGTAAATATGTTGGCGCATTTTCTGGAGAAGCAAATGCAGTTTTCCAACCATAGTTTTTATTATAACCTACGACCATTTGATCAACAAAATCAGACTTACCACTACTAGGAATACCAGTAACAGTAATGAACTGACCAGTGTAAGTACTAAAAATACTGTCAAAATTTTTGAGTCCGATTTGATACCCAGGCTTAAAACCATTTTTAACAAAGTCTTTAAGTTCATCTTCTATATCTTTTAAAGTTGAAACATTTTCTAATGGTACTGGTTTCGCGCTATGTATAACGTTTTTCAGCGAGTCTGTGCCATGTTTTAATAAATAATCATTAGCATCTTTCTCTCCGTGGAAATCAACAAGATAACAAACTTCTGCTCCAAGTCTTCTAACTAATTCCCGTTGTAACATTTGACCAGGTTCATCTTGGTCTACTGCTAATATGATTCTTGTTTTATCTTCAAAATAATCAATACAATTATCTAGATAATCTAAATTATTGTTATTTAACGTGGCTCCATTAGGAACTGAAATAGCATTTTTAATACCAGCTTCATGAAACGCTAACACGTCCATTTCGCCTTCAGTTATCACGCAAGTGTCATACCCTACGATACTGTTGATATTATAGAATACTTTTTCAGCGCCTTTATAAAGCTTGAAGTTTTTTCTACCATCTCTGTATTTAATATTTATAAGTTGATCACCCATAAAATAATTAAATTGAATAGTATTTTCCTTCTTTCCTGTCTGAGGCATAAACTCAGAACCTTCAGAAACCTGAAGATTGCTAAGAGCTTGTTTTGATATACCTCTTGTGCCAAACCACGTTTCAACATTAGTACTAATCTCATTAAATTGTTCTGGTGTTTGAGGTCTTATATAGACTCTTTCACTAGAACCTTTACGTTGATATGTATGAAGTTGAAATGTAGTGCTACAATTGTGACAGGTACCGAGACCACGTTCCCAATCATAAGAAGCACATTGTGCTTTCTGATTCTTAGGTTTCCTATCAGACGAACACAGGGGACAAATCCCCTGCGTTGCACCATCTTTTAGGCTGTATTGATTGAATTTATCAATCAAGAATCCATTGATCTCATCTACACTCATTAAAACGGTAGATCTGGTTCAGCCGCAGCAGGAGCAGGTGCTGGCGCTGATTGGTTATCTCTTGGAGCGGTATCTACATTTGTACCGTTAGTCCAAACTACTTTTACATTACCAAGGTAAGTTTTTTCTGCTTTCGCATCTCTTTCTTCCTTAGTTTGTTCTACAACTACAGGACCTTGATTACCAAACTGATCTGGTTCATCATTTAGTGTAATTGTAACTGGTAAGTATTTACCTTTTTTACCTACAAAGATTTTATCTTTAGGTATATTGTTTAGGTTAATACTTGTTTTAATAATACTTGCCATTAATAATTATTTATTTGGTTAAACATTCTTGTTAATTGGTCTTTAGTCGCACTGGTACTTCTTCTAATATTATCAATAGCCTTTGTATGACTTTGATTTTTATAAAAGTTATTTGCACTTGTTTTTATACCAGTAACATCACATACTTTTTTTCTTGCCATAATATTTAATTAAAGTGTTTTACTTATGAAATATTGTTTAGGATCAAAATCCTTGGTCTTGTAGAACAGATCATAAGCTTCTGCTGCTTTACGTACCTTATCTTCCCCACGCTCATAAAACTCAGGCGAACAATCAAACACGCCTATTTGATGGGTTGATTTGTCAACAACTATAAATAACATCTCATATCCAAATAGTTTACTATAAATATAAGCTTGTGAATCATAGTTAAATTTACTAGCTGACCATTTAAACTTATCAATATCACCTGTTGTTTTTAGATCAATGATTAGTTTTTCGTCGTGGTTAATAATATCTGCTTTACCTTTCCATTTGTTGTTAAATAATTCTGTAATCATAGGTGTCTCATATTCAACATTACCTTGTACTAAGTCTCTACAGATATCATTAGCCATTAGTTTATCTCTCATTAACTCAATTGAATCTACTTCGTGTTGGAGCAAACAAAGCTCTCCACCAGACATATCTTTATATTGCTTAGTGTTTCTAGTAGCCGAGGGTATTATCGTGAAACTTTCCAGTTTATCTGGTTCAAGTATACACGTGTGAAAATACCCACCTACCAAAAACGCTGGTGAAGGTTTTGATTTTTTAAAAACATTTAATGGATCTTTTAATAATCTACTAACATGTGAATTAGATAGAAATTGATCGCCAAAATCACCATAATAGTTTTCGTCGTTTTTAAGCTTTAATAATATTTGCTTTTTGTTCATTTGTTAGTTTATATTTAGATTCTATTGCGGCAATATTGCCACCGGCAGCCATATATTCTGCAGCTTTAGTTAATTGCTCTTTTGTTATAGCTGGTTTAGCAGCTTGTTTGATTTTATCTACAGCTTTAGATTTGCCATGGTCATTATTAGCATCTGCATCTTGAGTATCATCAATTAAGAATAGATTACCTAAAGCATACTTCTTCCCATAGGATGAAGCCGCTCCAAATTTTTGTGGCATTTGCATTCCTTTTGCTCCTAGGTCTACACCTACCACAGCAGTTGCTGTAATTTGATTATCGCCATCAGAAATTGTGGCTGTAGATTTTATTATCGGTATATCACAATCCATTAATATTTCTTCATTAACAGTGACCGATACTTTATGTTCTGTTAAGAACGGTTTGGTAGCTTCGAGAATATCTTCAGCTGACCTAAAATAATACTTACCAAAAGAATTAAATCTAGATTTTTTAGATTTAAATTTAGTTTGTATTATTGCTAATTTTTGGTTTAATTCTTTCATAATTTTGGTATTTGGTCTATATATATAATTACATGTTTTTTTTCACTTTTAATTCACTAACTTACAGAAAGTCAAGCACTTGCGAGTGATCAACGTTTTCTATTAATGAATCTACAGCTTGCTTTTTCAACTGTGAAACCCTAACATAAGAACTGCTACCTTCAATGCCTAATTTATTAGCTATTTCTGTAGCAGTATGTTTATCACAATCAAGTCCATAACTAAGTCGTAGCACTTGGTACTCTCTATCTGATAGATGAACTTTACATAAGCTTTTTAGATACATATTTAATAAGTCTATATTATAAGGCTCAGACGTATCAGGTATTTGATATACCATATCTTCATTAGTAGGATTAGCATCTATACTTAAAAACACAGAATTAAAAAACATTTCAACCATTTTTTTATCTTTGCCAAAGTTTTTACGTATTTCATTCATTTTGTGCTCAGGTATACGAATATTGCCTCTATTAATATCGATTTGACGTCTTATCGATCCTTTTATTCGTTTTGATAAAAAAGATTTTAAAGTTTTTTCTTTATCGTCAGATAATATTAGTTTGTCTCTATCTAATTTATTAACTGCCTGTATTAAGCCTATGCTTCCAAACTGAATCATGTCCATTATATTTATTATTCCACTAGCTTGCTGTGTTGTTGAAAATTTTCTAGCTATATTTTCTACTAATGGTAAAAATAATATTTTTAATTCTTCGTTAGTATATTCTTCATATTCTTTTTTAGGAATACGTTTAATATGCGTCAAAATATCTTTTTTATACTGTATATAATTTCTTATATTATAACTTTTCATTATTTTAATTTTGGTTTTTTAACAATAATTTTTTTAATTTCTACTCCGCTAAAATGCAAAAGTTTCTGTCCACTATCCCATTCATGAGATTTAACAATTCCATTTCTAAGATATATAATTATCTCTCTTTTCTTAACAAAGTCTTTATTTTTAACACATGTGCAATTATCATAAAGATCTACTACAAGAAATTCATTTTTATTTATTAAAATTTCTTTATCTTTAAAAGTTTTAGATTTTACTGTATTGATCATTGTACTTGTGTAGTAATCAAACTCAATATGCATTTTACCTGCAAAAGTATAACATATTGTATCTTTTGCTTGTGAATAACTCATTCCGGTTAGTAATAAGCTTAATACTAATAATTTTACTTTTTTCATCTTTTTTTGTTTCTAATTTCACTTAATTTGTCTAACAGTCTTTCTGCTATCTCAATGCTAATCTCGTCAGCATAATACATATCATATATTAATCTTCTCATCTGTTTAATTTTTCGTTAATTCTTTCTCTAATTATTCTTATATCATTCGCTCGTACCTTGTAATCATTCATTAATTCTTCTGGTACATTATCCCAAGCTCCGATATAGTTTTGTACATTAAATCCTCTTTTAACACACTCTTCGTATAATCTTAGATATCTCTTTTTAAGATGTAATAACTTATTATAAAAGAATTTAACATGACCTGTGCCTAGTTTGAATTTATCAGGTATTCCATCCATATTGTATTTACCTTTAGCAATACAGTTTGGTATACGTTTTATTTCTCTATGTTCAGCTATTAGATGTTGATTAGTCAACTCAGCTGGTGGTATACCTACGTTTATTCTAGTCATAATTGTTGGTTTAATAATTCTTTTTCTCGTTTTAATTCTTCACACATATTTCTATGTATAGTTCTAGTAGAACAATTCAAATGAATTGATAATCTTTTTATAGTTATTTTTCTATCACTATCATTTATAGATAGCATCATATCATATATATCACTCGACGTAACGCTTTTAGACCTACCTATTAACTGACCTACAATACGTAGTTTTTCTTCTTTATTTATCATATTATTAGGTTTAAATATAACTTTCCTTAGTTTATTATTAGGAGGTTTTTCTAAATCTAACATACTAACTTCATATACTATTTTGCGCAACAATTCTATATGTATATTAAAGCTAATAAACCCATTTTCTTTATCACAAATTATTTCAGCTAATTTCATAAAATCATCTTGATCTAATTGTGGATTAAGATACCAGAGAACAAGCAAATGCCATTTTAGAGATTTATATGTAGTTATCTTAGCGGAAGACCTGAATAATTCATAGCATTCACGTGTTCCATTTAGATAAAACATATACACTTCATTCTCTTGGTCTGGTATATCTGTTATCGGGTGTCTACGGTATACGATGCGACGATCGTTAAGGTATTTTAAGTTTCTATTATGTGACATTAGCCTATTACTCTTTATTATTAGGGGCTGTTGTCACAGTCCCCTCTGGTTTTAATGTGGTAAATATAATTCTTGTTTCATTATCATTACCATATTTAATTTCATTAAATTGTTTTATTCTTAATTTTAATCTTTTATTCATAATTTTAATCTTTTATTCATAATTTCTAATACATTTAAATAATGGGTGTCTATAACTACCTGCTTTTGTACGCTCAAAGTACGTAAACGTGGCTTTTGCGCCTATGAAATCATGGACACTTTCTAACATATATCGCATCATATCATAAGAATATCCTTTTCCAGGTGGACAACCAAACTCTATACCATCATCATCTCGCATAATAAACTTACCTAGCGTACCTACACGTTTACCTTTGCCTTCAACAAAACCTATAATAGTAGCTTCAGCATCGGAAAAGTCTTTAAACTTTCTAAGGTTGTGAGAACGCTTACATTGATACATATCATTAGTACGCAATATAGAGCCTTCATAACCATTATCTAAGTTTTGTTGATGTACAACTTTAGCTAAAGATTCTGTAGCGGCAGCTTGAGTCTTTAAGTGTTTAACACAATATGAAGTAGGCACTTGTTTAATAATAAAATAATTACGTTCTTCAAATGTTAGAGTTTCATCTATGATATCATAACAATGAAATTGTGTTAGTTCTCGGGCCTCTAGACGATCCTCGTCTGTTGGTTTTGTTTTTCTGACTAATGATATAATCTTCTCAAAATTGTCTCTTAGATCGTGATTATACAATTCGCCATCAAGTATAACATTAGGGTGTTTGTCAAAGAACTTATATAAATTTAACGTAATATGTTCTATGTTTTTCCACTCTTTACCTGTACGTGAGTACGCGGTTACTTTACCTGCATCATACTGGATTAAACATCTAACACCATCTAACTTCGGTTGTATAGATATTTTATTACCATAATCTATTGGTTTATCGCTAACAGGATATGCTAGCATTGGTTTCTTTCTCATCATAATTTACTTAATTT
>Ga0098037_1000437_pt1 | contig 21936 bp, 11 predicted proteins | sample 5_EtaG_FD_75050 | JGI IMG/M metagenome (GOLD analysis project Ga0098037, IMG submission 75050) | Marine viral communities from the Subarctic Pacific Ocean - 5_ETSP_OMZ_AT15132 metaG | ecosystem: Environmental > Aquatic > Marine > Oceanic | place: Pacific Ocean | collected 2015-01-08 | reverse complement strand
GATTCACTACAAACTGTATAATATGGTCAGGGAGACTAACAATTAGTCTCCCTATTTTTCTGTCCTTTATTATTAATTACTATGCGTATTTTAACTACAACTGAATATAAAGAAGTTTGCAAGAGTTATGAACAATTTGGAAGCAAACTATTTGATGAAATGTTTTTAGGTTATGATGACAATTCCGTCTCATATCTTTATAACGAAGATTACTATTTTGGGGGTGCTAAGTAATGTTTATAGTGTTTACTTCTCCCGTAACTTTCACTCAAAGTTATAACAAAGCAGTTCAAATTGCTGAAGCACATTATCAATCAACTGGTGAAATCGTTGCCGTTGAACAATCATCTAGAGGTACTAACTAATGCTTACTAAATTTTCTGACCTTGCCGATTATGTATGGTCATTCTATTCACCTAAAGACGGTATTTACCCGATAAAAGGTTTAACTATGGATGAAGTTTATGCTGCTATCTTTGAATATAAGCAAAGATTGTTGAAAGTAAGTTATAAGAACCCGTCCTATATTAAGGCATTTGGTGAGAACTATACTTGGGGATATAATGATAGTTTAGATAGAGAAAGAGTTAGAGATATTCTACTTGAAAATCCACAATTATCATTATGATTCACTTACTTACATTAACATTAATTCTACAAACTTCGTTTCTTTTATTAACATGAACACTACAATTCGTTACTGGTTTCCTAACACTCAGCAGTGCAGATATGTGTCATTTAAGACATATCAAGAGGCATTAAATATGGTTGAGTTCTTTACACAAATTGAAGTCAAATCTGAAGTTAAACTTTACTAATAGAGAGGTACACTAAATGTCATTTACAGAAAAGGAATTAGAGACTATTCTTTATAGTCTAGAGGGGTACTGTGTAGGTAATGATGATGAACAATTAGTTGCAGAATTAGAAGGTATTTGTAATAAGATCTCTGAACAATTAGAAAGCAAAGTAATAGCTAAGGATGAAAATGTAATGACAAGTTATAACTTTGATGAAGGATTATATGGTGAAATTATTAAAGATTGGAACTATAGATTTCCTAAGTTCAGTTATACAAACTATCCAAAGATAACAGATACTAAGTAACAACAATTGAGTAGGAGTTTTCCACAGTTATTGTTAGTTTCTGTGGAAAACTATTGTATTTGAGTATAAAATACCATTATAAATAGCAAATTAAATATAGTTGAGTGATGTAAAGGTTTTCCACAATGTGTAATGAATAGGGAGTTAATCTGTGGAAAAGGTGTTAATTAGTGTGGAAATTATAGTCTTAAATGTGTTGAAGTGTTGTTATCTTAGCGAGTTCATTATAACACGAACGCCCCAAAACTACAAGACCCTCGTTAATATTTTGTAGGGTTATTAAGTTTTCCACATATACAAGTTTCATAACAATCCGTCAGTGGGGTTGACAAGAACTGTCAGTTAGATTATAATAGATGATATACAACTAACCAAGGTAATCCTGTGACAGTTTCTTACTTTCAACAGACAGACAGTAGGTATAGAATAACACTTGATATTACCACACTAAATGACTTTAACCCGTCACAGATTGACTGGAGAAAAGTATTACAATTAGAACCAATTGAGACTGTAGAAAGTTATATCGAGAACCTCACAATCCCTGACAGTTACTAACAACAAGGGGGGACTATTAAACTGTCCCTATAGTATACGACCTCGATAAGTCTCTAAACTTTCATTGATAACAACTCCACCCTAATTAGGACGCTTAATTATGACAAACTCAAGCACACAGTTTGTATCAGAAACCTTCGCAAACTTTCTGCTAGAAAATGCAAACAATGGCACTGAAATCCTTGCTGTCTTAGATGATATTTTTGAAGGAGCAGATACCTATCTTTAAATAACATTTAGAGGGAGGCAATATGACCTCCCTTTATTATAAACAATTCACAGCAGATTGGCAATCAATTATTAACATTTAACAACACACAGATTGCCTCTCTTAATTATAAACAATTGCCCAGAGATTGCAAGGACATTTATATAAACAATCATTGCAAAGATTGAGAGGACATTGTTGACATTTAAGAGCATCAATGTTATGATGAGTTATTGACACTTAATAGGCAGTTATTTGGCGGCGTTGTTATTATCGTTGCGTTTTGCGTTGCCCCCGTTTATAAAAAAAGCAAACTACCCTAACCTACAGAGGTGACAATCCGAGAGAGATATATCAATATCAAAAAATTTTTTGGTGTATAAAAAACGCCTTTTAGATTTTTTAATATATAAAAAAATCGCCCATGAAATTTTTGGAGGTATAAGGTTTGAGACATGAAGAAACCACATACCACATATATGCAAAAGACAAGTGTTTATATTGGAATTTAAATCAAGAAGACTTCGATGAGAAGTGGGAACTACTACAAGTAATGGTAGGTCTATTAAAGACTGACTATACTGAGAGAGACTTATCATATATCAAACTCGCCCCTAAGATAGGTGTCGGAGGACCAGGCAAAGTTATAGTTAAAGCACCAATGTGGGAAGAGGATTCGTATTGACATATACATAGTAACCAAGTATAATTGACTTGTAGCTACTAAACGTTATGGCAAAAGGATTTACCGTTAAGGCAAAACCACCTACGGTTAAAAAAGAGGAATGGGATTACGATGCTATTAAAGCACGTATGAAAGGAAAAACAATCGTATTCTGTTTACCTGGCAGAGGATGTTCGTTTATATTTTTAAAGAACTTTGTACAACTATGTTTCGACATGGTTCAGAATGGAATGAGTATTCAGATATCTCAGGATTACTCTTCTATGGTAAACTTTGCAAGATGCAAATGTCTCGGAGCAAATGTATTACGTGGACCTAATCAGATACCTTTGGATGGTAAACTCAAGTATGACTATCAGTTATGGATTGACTCGGATATAGTCTTTGACACACAGAAGTTCTGGCAGTTATGTGACCTTGCAGTACCTGCTGAAGGTGATGAGAGACCTATAACTGGTGGATGGTATGCTACAGAGGATGGCACAACTACTTCTGTTGCTCACTGGTTAGAAGAAGATGACTTCCGTAAGAACGGTGGAGTAATGAACCACGAGACTGTGGAATCGATCAGCAAACGTCGTAAGCCATTCACTGTAGACTACACAGGTTTTGGATGGGTTATGATTAAGAATGGTGTCTTTGAGAACCTCGAATACCCTTGGTTTGCTCCTAAGATGCAAGTCTTTGAGTCTGGTAATGTTCAGGACATGTGTGGAGAGGACGTATCGTTCTGCTTAGATGCCAAAGAGAAAGACTATGAGATTTGGTGCGATCCTCGTATCAGGGTGGGTCACGAAAAAACTCGTATAATTTAAGGCGTGTCTCGTAAATTTATCTAAAGTTATTATGGCAAAAATGTACAGTACAGGTGGGACGCAAATAGAGTCCAAACCGAAAAAAACTCGTCAAGGAAATGGAAAGCATACCAAGTATGCGAACTCCTCTCGTAATACTGCTCCTAAGAAAAACAGAGGTCAAGGAAAGTAAACTATGCCAGCACTAATCTGTAACTTACCTGCATATGAAGTATGGGTAAGAAAAGAATACCTCCTAGATCATAAAGGAGGTCATGGAGAATTTGTAAAAGGTATCTGGGTATCTGCTAAGAGCATACCTGGACGTGCCTTTTACTTTGAAACATATCTACCTGATTATGCGGCAATGTTTGATAAGTTACCGATATCAGCATTCTTAAGTGAGCCTGAGATACCAGATCCTGATTTAACCCTACATAACCTACAGTTTTGGAATTGTATGGACTATGGCGTAGTTGCCGTTCAGAAGCAGTTTGTAGGGTCTATGCATTATGAACTATATACAAGAGATTATGGGACACAAACAGGTACATATATTTGTACATTAGACAACTATCATCAAGATGTTGATGCGGTTGACTACTCTACAAGTGAGAATCCACCTGAACATAAGTCTCATAACCTAATTGAGTTAGACAACGGGCAATTTGCACTCTATCCTAACAATAGAATACGTATCTATGATAATAGTCTAACCCCTGAACCACCTAAAACTCCTGATTTTAAGGTTTCAACAGTCTTTTATCAGGTTGAGAATGGTCATGATAGGGATGGATTAGGTAGTGATGAAAATTATTTCTGGAAAACCACTAAAGAGAGGAAAGAAAATGACAATGAACAACAAGAAAATGTTAAGGGAGATATCCAACGACCAGATAACACCGAAGAAGCATGATTTTAGTGTACAGAATGACCTATATGAGAAGAAATCAGACAATGATTTCTATGAGGGACTAGACTTTGACGATGAATGTTATGGGGGTGCAGAAATTTGATAAAAAATAGGTGATAAATAATTAATATTCTTGTATAACAATTAAAATAAATGCCTTTAGAACGGGTTAGTAGGGGATTTAAAGATCTTAGCATGACGTTTCAGTCTAATCCACTGAATTCAGACTTGATTGGTCTTAAAAATGAGAACGCTATTGCCCGTTCCATAAGAAATATTGTATTTACACTACCAGGTGAAAGATTTTTTAACGAATCTTTTGGATCTAATGTTAATGAAGTGTTGTTTGATAACGTAGATGACATCAGTGCTTCATTAATTGTCAGTCAAATCACCGAATCTATTGAAAATTTTGAACCAAGAGTTAATTTAATTAACGTAGAGGCATTTCCTGACATGGAAAACAATTCGTTTGATGTGCTTGTGAACTATGAGATTATAGGAGCAGACGTTCCACCACAAGAATTACAATTCGCATTGTTGCCGACAAGATAAAATGCCATTAGTTAACTTTTCTAATCTGGATTTTGAGCAGATTAAGACAACTCTTAAGGATTACCTACAAGCTAATTCTAATTTTACAGATTACGACTTCGAGGGTTCTAACCTTTCGTCAATAATTGACGTATTGGCATATAATACTTACATTACTTCGTACAATGCCAACATGGTAACGAACGAAGTGTTCATTGATAGTGCTACTTTAAGAGAAAATGTAGTATCTTTAGCAAGAAATATAGGATATGTACCAAGATCAAGAAAAGCAGCAACAGCAAATGTTAATTTTTTCGTAGATTGTTCAAGTATTGTACCAACTCCTGCAACATTAACTCTTAAAAGAGGTCCAATTGCTGCATCTGAAGGAACTTTCGGTAATCAGTCGTTTGTTTTTTCAATTTTAAGTGATATTACCGTTCCTGTTATTGATGGAATTGCATCTTTTGACGATCTTCCTGTTTCTGAGGGAACATTTTTAACTTCAAACTTTACTTTTAATTCTAGAACCCCAAATCAGAAATTTGTTTTACCAAATAGTGGTATTGATACTGAATTAATCGCAGTTTCTGTAAAAGGAAATGAACAATCTACTACTTCTACAAAATATACAACACAAGATAGTCTTTTAGACGTAAAATCTAACTCAAAAGTTTATTTTTTACAAGAAATTGAAAATGAAAGGTATGAAATATTTTTTGGAGATGGAATTTTTGGAGAAAAACTAGAAGAAGGTAATTTTATTACTGTAGATTACATAACTTGCAATGGTGATAGTGCAAATGGTATAAATCAATTTCAATTTTCAGGTAAATTAACGTATATTCGTAATTCAATCGAGTATACAGTTACAACAGGCATCTCTTTGCTTACTACAAGCGTTTCTGCTCAAGGTGGAGAGGTAATTGAGAGTGTGGATTCAATTAAAAAGTTTGCACCACGAATTTATGCCTCTCAAAACCGTGCTTTAACAGCAAATGACTATGAAACATTAATTCCAGCAAAGATTTATCCCGAAACAGAGTCAATTTCTGTTTTTGGAGGTGAAGAATTAGTACCACCTCAATTTGGAAAGGTCTTTATAAGCATAAAACCAAGAAATGGTGATTTTCTTCCTAATTTAATCAAAGAAAACATCAAAATGAAGTTGAAGAAATTTGCAGTTGCTGGAATTGTTCCAGAAATACTTGATTTGAAGTATTTGTTTATTGAAATTGACTCAAAAGTGTATTATAACTCCAATTTAGCACCTTCTGCTGAATTTGTCTCTACTTTGGTTCAAGAAAATGCTACAAAGTACTCAGAATCAAGTGAATTAAATAGATATGGTGCCAGATTTAAGTATAGTAAATTTTTAACAGTCATAGATGATAGTACTGAAGCAGTAACATCTAATATTACAACAATTTTAATGAGAAGAGACCTAAGAATTGCTGCAAATTCTTTTGCAGAGTATCAAATAGGTTTTGGTAATGAATTTTATATAAAGAGTATGGATGGTTATAATATTAAATCATCTGCATTCAGAATTAATGATATTTCTGATAATGTTTACCTTTCTGACATACCTGACACTAATAGAATAACAGGATCTCTATTTTTATTTACATTACCTTCCGAAAATTCAACTACACCAACTATAGTGAGGAGGAACGTTGGTAATATAAATTATAAGAAAGGGATCATAACAATTAACCCAATTAATATTATAAGCGGAAAATTAAAAGATGGTCAACCAATTATTGAACTTTCTGCTTGTCCAAAATCCAATGACGTGATTGGATTACAGGATTTATATTTACAACTAGATATTAGTAAGAGTAATTTTGATACTGTTATTGATGAAATTGCATCTGGACTTGATCCATCTGCATCTAACTATATTGTTACATCCAGCTACCATAACGGGAACCTAGTAAGATCATAAAATGCCAGAAACAAGAATCCAGTTTAATAACATTGTTCAAAATCAACTTCCTGTGTTTACACAGAGTGAGTTCCCTTTAGTTTCTGAATTTTTAAAGTCTTATTACCAAGGACAAGAATATCAAGGCGGTCCTATTGATTTAATTCAAAATATTGATGAATATGTTAAAATTGAAAATATAACCAACCTTACAGAGTCTGTTGGATTAAGAACTGATGTTACAATTAGTGATGAGACTATTGAAGTTGATATGGTCAACTTCCCAAGAGGAACTGATGGATTTCCTAAGTCTTATGGACTTTTAAAAATTGATAATGAGATTATAACATATACTGGAATTACAACTACTTCGTTTACAGGTTGTGTAAGAGGATTTTGTGGTATAACGTCATATAAAGCAATAAACAATCCAGATGTACTAGTATTCAATTCAAGCACCTCTGAGGGGCATACAGGTGGGTCTAAGATACAAAATTTAAGTAGTCTGTTTCTTAAAGAGTTCTTATTAAAAACAAAACATTTAATTTTACCTGGTTTAGAGAATAGAAGTCTTGATAAAGACCTAGATCAAAATCTTTTCATAAAACAATCAAAAGATTTTTACTTAAGTAAAGGAACTGATAGATCTTTTGAAATTTTATTCAAAGCACTCTATAATCAAAATGTTCAGGTCATAAAACCTAGAGATTTTCTTCTCACTCCATCTAATGCAAACTTTAAGATTACAAATGACATTGTAGTTGAACCAGTTCAGGGAGATCCAAGAAATTTAGAAAATTCTACTTTATTTCAAGGTAGTTCCGAAAGTATTGATAAAGCATATGCACCAGTTGGATCTGTAGAACCAATTAATGTTGGAGTAGGAGAGACATATTATAAAATCAGTTTTGACTCTGGTTATGATAGAGATATTAGAGTTAGGGGTGCTATCTATGGTAATTTTGTTGTTCATGATAAAACTAAAAATATAGGAGTTGTTTCTATTGGAGCAACTGTAGTTGATGTTGATTCTACAATAGGATTTCCTGATCAAGGAGAATTAAAAGTAGTCTTTACTGATGCTACAAATGGAATTGTTTCATATACATCAAAATCAGTAAATCAGTTCTATGGATGTAGTGGCGTAACTGCAAAAATTGCAGATGCTTCAAATATTGGAATTAATACTTATGCATTTGGTACATCCAACTTAGATCCAACGGATGAGATTAGAGTAAATATAACTGCAGTTTTGAATGAATTAGAAATTAGTGGAAATACTCATAATTTTTCAGTTGGAGAAACTGCAGAAATCAAAACTTTAGGTGTAAACGATGATAGTTTTATCGCTAAGAATTGGTTTTATAATCTTGCCCCCACATTAGAAGTCAAAGAAATTACCTTAGTTGATGCCACCGATCAAACATATAGAATAGAATTTTTTGTAGAACATGCATTTAAAAATGGCGATACAGTAACACTAGATGATACTGCGGGAAATGAATTAGAAATATCTACATTAATTAATATTGACAGTGAGACTTCTATAACATTAAAGGGACAAGGACTAATTGATACTAGTCTTAAGTACATAGTAAAAAGAAATATTTCTAAGGCAGTTTCTAATACCTTCCCTGATGCGTCTATATTCTCAACCAATGTTCAAAACCTCTATAAAGACGGAAACAAATATTTGGTTGCATCTTCGTCAATACCAACTTATAATGCTCAACCATTAAATGTTTTTAGTCAAGCAATAAATTTTGGTGGTACTTTTAGTGGAAGTGATTTTAAAATTATTTTTAGAGGAGATCATGGTTTCCATACAGGTGATGCTGTTTATTATTCACCACAAAGAGTTCCTGAACAATTCTATGATGCAAATAATATTTTATCAACAAGAGATGTTATAAAATCATCTTTATTCTCTGAAGATCTTGGTGTTATTGAGGCAGATGAGAAAGCTACTAATGCAGGATTGTATTTTATAAAAAGAGTCAATGCTTTAACGATTAAACTTTCACGAAGTAGAACAGATCTAGAAAATTCTAATTTTATATCTATTGAGACCCCAGTTACAATAGAAGATAATATTATTCAACCATTTAATTTTGAGGGCAAAACTCTACAGTCTCAAGATATTTTTAGAGAAATATCTCCAGTTCAAAATGATGGATTGAGATATGATACTGAAATTGGATTTACTGGCATATTAATTAATGGTGTAGAGATTTTAAATTATAAATCTAAGGATGTAATATACTTTGGTCAATTAGATAGAGTGGAAGTTTTATCTGGCGGTACAAAGTATGATGTTATAAATCCACCAAATTTAACTATTAAAGATAATGTAGGTACAGGAGCAACTGGGTATGTTTCAGTTTCTGGTGCGTTTGAAGAAATTAGAGTTGTTAATTCTGGATTTGATTATGTAGATACACCAGTAGTTTCAATTAATGGTGGTAATGGTAAAGATGCAGTTGCCACTGTAAATACAAAATTAATTGAACATCAAGTTTCATTTAATTCACAATCAACTAGTGCTGTAGATAATAATACTATTGGTTTCAGTACTTTCCATAAATTTAGAAATGCTGAAGCAATAATTTATGAAACAAAAGGACAAAGACCTGTAGGTGGAATCTCAACTGATGCTGTTTATTTTGCATCAGTAGTTGATACAACAAACGTTAAATTGCATTTGACTGAAAGAGATGCAATAGCTGGGATTAATACTGTTCAATTAACATCACTAGGTGTTGGTAGACATGATTTTAAAACAACCTCTAAAAAATCAGTTGTTGAAAGTATTAATATAATATCCAGTGGTTCTGGTTATGCTAATAATAAAGTAACGTCTACTCCTGCAGGAATTAATACTTCATCTAATATTATTTCAATTTCTGAGCATGGATATAATTCTGGGGAAATAATAAAATATACAGCAGCAGAAACTCCTGTTGGTGGATTATCTGACAAGTCTGAATATTTTGTAACTAAGATTGATGATCATAGTTTCAAATTATCTGCAGTAGGAATTGATACTGGAAATAAACAATTTTTCTATGATACTAAACAATATGTTAATTTAACTTCTGTTGGACTTGGAACACATACTTTTAATTATCAAGATATAAATGTTTCTATATCTGGTCAAATAGGAATTAGTACTGCAGGATTTAGTGGTGATGTCCATGAAACCTTTGGTGCTAAGATTGAACCTATTATTAGAGGAGAAATAAAATCTATCCATTTATTTGATAATGGAGAAAACTATGGTGATCCTGAAATTCTTAATTTTAATAGAAGACCTAATATAATATTAAGTTCTGGTAAAAATGCTCAACTTTCTCCAATTATAGTTGATGGAAAGATTGTTGAAGTCTTAGTTCAGAATTCAGGTGATGAATATAATTCTTCGCCAAATATTAATATTTTTGGTTCTGGTATTGGTGCTGTTTTAACACCCATTATAGAAAATAATAAATTAATTTCTGTTAAAGTTATTGAATCTGGTATTGGATATACTCAAAACGATACAAAAATAACTATTACTCCATCTGGTGTTGGTGCTAAATTTAGACCTATTATTCAAACATGGAGAGTTAATCTATTTGAAAAATATTTCAATACATTTACAGAAGATGATGGATTCTTATCACATAAATTTACTCCTAATAAAGGATTACAATATTCTCATTTATATGCTCCAAGGAAATTAAGAGAGTCTGTATTCCAAAGAGATCAAGCAGGTAGAATATTATTTGGAAAACCTGATTTAACAAAAATAAATGGAATAGAAAATGTTTCGGATAATCATTCTCCTATCATAGGATGGGCGTATGATGGCAATCCAATTTATGGACCTTATGGATATACTACAAATCAAGGTGGGGTTATCTCACAATTAAAATCTGGATATTCATTAAAGTTACAACCAAATAGACCATCAGTTTCAATATACCCTCTAGGATTTTTTGTAAATGATTTTTCTTACAAAAAAGTTAAAGATGAGTCTGTTCTTGATGAAAACAATGGAAGATTTTGTGTAACACCAGAATTTCCAAAAGGAACTTATGCTTACTTTACTACTCTTGAACCAGGTAATGCAGATTCCGCAGGGACTTTTGATAAGTTTAAAAGACCAGTATTCCCATATTTAATAGGTAATACATATCAATCTATTCCAAATAATTTTAACTTTAGTATTTTTTCAAATCAAACAGACTTTAATTTAGATAAGTCTTCTTTCCGTAGAAATACAACTCCTTATAATTTGATAGAGAATCAAGTTACCAGATATAATTATGCATATGTACCTGACAATTTATCACAAAAAATAGATGTTAAATCTATTTTACCTGGTGTAATAGAAAAAATAGGTATCGAAACATCTGGTGAATCTTATCAAGTTGGAGACTCCATAGTATTTGAAAAAACAGAACAAGGTTTTGGTGCAAATGTAATCGTATCTGATATTTTAGGAAAATCTATCAACCAAGTTAGTGGTGGTATAAGTGCAATCAACAATACTGAAATATATCCCAATTCAACGGGTAAGTGGGATGTTATTTGTGATAGTCCTCATAATTTTAATAACTTAGAAATTGTTGTTTTATCTGGATTGTCTACAACTTCTTCTGGATTGGAAGGAGATTATGATGCTGGAATATCTACATCCAGTTTTGCTTTAACTGGTATAGGAACTACTACAATTGCTGTAGAAAATGTAGCAACAACAGGAGTAGTTACTTTCTTTAATTTATCTGGTAATTTTGAAGATCTTACGGAAAATGATATTCTTGAAGTGGGTGATGAAAATATTAAAGTTTTAAATGTAGAAAAAGGTTTTAGTAGAGTAAGAGCCTTACGGGGTCAAGAGGGAACTGTTGGGATACAACATACGGTAACTACCGTAGTAAGTAAAAAACCTCGTATTATTACAATTAATGCTGGTATTGAAACAACTTCAAAGGCGAAAAGAAATAAAGAAATTTATTTCAATCCTACCGAAACAGTAGCACAGGGAACAGATGTTGGTGTTGGAATTGGTAGTACTGTATTCTTTAATAGACCTGGTGTTGGCGTAACTAGTTTATTCATACCAACTAAATCTATTTTCTTAAAAAATCATGGATTAGAAACTGGTGATCAATTAACATATTTTGCTAATGGTGGAACTCCTTTAAAAGTTGATAATGGTTCTACTTCATTCGATTTAGTTGATAGTCAAACATTATTTGCTGCAAAAATAACATCCGACTTAGTTGGTGTAGCAACCGTTCGTGTTGGTTTAGGAACTACAGGTGGTTTTGTTGGAGTTGAAACAAGTGCTAGTACATTAGCGTTTTCTGGAATAGGAACAGGAGTATTTCATAGTTTAAAAACTAATTACAAACCAATAACAGGAACTGTAACGAGAAATTTAATAACTGTTTCTGCTGGAAGTTCTCATGGATTGGTTACAGATGATAAAGTAATTATTGATGTAAATCCATCGGTTGCTGCTACATTTAATGTTTTATATAATGATTTTAATAGAAGAATTATAATAAATCCTAGAGATTTTGCTGATGCGGATATTAATGTTCCTAATAACACTATAAGAATATTGGATCATGGATATTCTACTGGTCAAAAAGTAATTCATACTGCAGCAACACCCATATCAGGTTTAAGTAATGATAGGATTTATTATGTTGTTGTAATTGATACAAATACAATTAAATTATCAGATACTTATTATAATTCAACAATAATTAAACCAATTATTGTTAATTTACAAAATACTGGAACAGGAACTATCAATCCAGTAAATCCTCCAATAAAAGTATTTGCAGATTCTGTAGTAGATTTTAATCTTTCAGATAATTCTTTAGGATATGTAAATCAAGGAGTATCATTCTCTGCGTTTAATTTTAATTTCTATAATGACAGAAATTTAACTAAGCAATTTAATAAAACTAAAGATAGTGATGCATTTGAAGTTAAACAAACAGGTGCGATTGGTATTACTTCTGATGCAAAAATTTCTTTAACAGTTAATAACAATATTCCCAAAACTTTATTCTATAAATTAGAACCTGTATTTGAAGGAGATTCTCCTTTAGCAAAACAAAATCCAATTATTGATTTAGAAGTTCCAAACAGTGATGAAATTCAAGTAAAGGGTAGTTTATACAATGGAGAACATAAAGTTACAGTTGGCGTTGGTTCAACTAGTTCATTTACATATACCGTAAAACAATTCCCAGAAAGAAATACATATACTGATGCTGCTTCTGTTCTTAAATACACAACAACATCAAAAACTGCATATGGTGCAATTTCAAAATTCCGTATTAAAGATGCTGGAAGAAATTATAAGGTAGTACCTGGTATTTCAACCATTACGACATTTTTTGGTAAAAATGCAGTTGTTAGTGCTGCAAGTACAAGTATAGGTGTAATTAAGAAAACAGAAATAAAAAATATTGGATTTAATTTCCCCTCAGATACAACATTAAGTCCATCGGTTGCTTTACCTCAAATTATAGATTTAAAATCTTTAACATCATTTGAATCAATTGGAATTTCATCTGTTGGTAGAGGTTATTCGACTGCTCCTAAATTATTAGTATTTGATGGAGAAACTAAAAAGCAAATAACTGATATAGATATCACTTATAAGTTAGGTGATCCTCAAGTTTCTATTTTAAAAAATACAACTGGTATTAGTCAAGTTACTCCTGAAATTATCCCTACTCAAAACTCTAATGGAGTTGGTATCAGTACTGTCAGATATAATTCAACAACAAAGGATGTTACATTAACTTTATCTGTTGGATTTAGTACAGAAAATTCATTCCCGTTTGAAACTGGTGATAAAATATTAATTGAAAATGTTAGTGTTGGTATTGGTACTACTCAAAGAGGATTTAATTCTGCTGAGTATGATTATGAGTTATTTACAGTAAGCTCAGTTGATCCAAATCTTGGTGGGATTGGAATAGTAACTTTCAGTTTAGCAAATAGTTTGTTAGTCGGAGAGTTTCCTGGAACTTATGATCCAAAAAATTCTACTGCTGCAAGAGTAATACCTAAAAAACATTTCCCATTATTTGATATAAAGTTATCAACTAACGATTACTTTATAGGGGAAAAAGTAACTGCAGATTTATCTGAAGGTATTGTAGAAACTTGGGATCCTAGCAATGAAACTTTAGTAGTATCTTCTAAAGATGTATTTAAAAAAGATCAAGTTATTAAAGGAGTATCATCTAAAACTCAAGGTGTTGCTAAAGATGTATCTCAATATGATGCTAGTTTAAAAATAGATTCATTCTCTAAAGTAGAAAATGGATGGGAAACAACTTCTGGTTATTTAAATAATGATACTCAAAGAATACAAGATAATGATTACTATCAAAACTTCTCATACTCATTAAAATCTAAAGTTGCATTCCGTGATTGGGATGATGTTGTTAGTGCTTTAAACCATACATTAGGATATAAAAAGTTTGCAGATTTCCAACTTGAATCTACTCAAGAAAGACCAATATCAGTTGGTTTAAATACAGAGACTACTTACTTAAATATCGTAAATGATTTAATTAGTCAAGTAGATTTAAATTGTGTTAATGACTTTGATTTAGTAAAAGAAAATTCAATTAACACTCCTTCAGGAGTTATTTCGGATAAAATAATATTTTCTAGTAGAATATTATCTGATTACGAAGAGTCTATTGGAAATAGAGTTCTTTCAATAGATGATATGAGTGGATCATTTAATAGTAATCCACGTTCTACCCCATTCAGTGTCGTAGATACATTTCCTCTTATAGATCATAGAGCTAAAAAGTATATTACTTTTGTTAGAGATAAAAGGTTTACTGGTCAAAGACAATTGATGATTGTCGATTTAATTCATGATGGTTCGTTTGGATATATTAATCAATATGGAAGAATTGAAAGTCAGTATGATATGGGAGCATTTGATTTCTCTATTGTTGGATCTGATGGACAATTATTATTCTTCCCAAATAAGTCTACAGTCAACGATTATGATATAGTATCTTTATCATATAACTTAGATGATAATCTTGCGAGTGTAGGATCAACTGCATTAGGAACTACATTAATAGATTCTCACAGCACATTAGTTCCAAAATCAAATCCATCTACAACTATTGTATCAATTGGAAAAACTTATACATCAGCTAAAGTTGTTTTACAAATTACTGCTAATAGTGAAGAAGTTGGATTACTGGATGAGTTTGAATTTGAAGAATTAAATATTGTTCATGATGGAACCGATGTTCAACTTCTTGAATATGGAGAGATGACAACCACTCTAAACAATGTAGATATTACAGGGTTTGGAACATATTCTGCAGAAATTAGTGGTTCTAATTTTAATATTAATTTCCACCCCAATACTGGAATTGGAACAACTGCAGTTGTTAATGCACTTGTAGTTGCTAATTCAAATGAAGCAGTAAGTGCAGCTTCTACTATTGATTTGAAACATGCTAGATTAACAAGTAGATCTACTCAAATAGCATCTTCAGGATCACCAACTGCAAATGTTGTTGGTTCTTATCCTAATACACAGGATACTAATGATTTGTATAGTTCTGCTTACTTTAATATTCAAGTAACTGATACTACTAATAATGAGTCTGCTATAGCAGAATTAATTGTAATTAACGATTCTACAGAAACTTACACTACGGATGAGTATGCAGTTATTACAACCACAGAAAATTTAACTCTTTCTGGATTAGGAACATTCCATACAGATTTAAATGGTAATGATACTCGATTATTATTTACTCCACTTCCTAACACTGCAACTAATGTTAAGGTGTTTATGAATGCATTAAGAATTGAAGATGATGAAAAAGATGTTGTTGATTTTGGAAACAATTCATCTATTGAAGTTGAATCTGGATCATATACAGGAACTGATAGAGATATCAAACGTGCTTTTAATTTAACTCATGCAGGACTTCCAATATTTGAAAGAAGTTTCAATGCTTCTAATTCGCAAGTAGTTAGTACTGCAAATGATACAATTGAAATTCCAAATCACTTCTTTGTAAGTGGTGAAAAAATTAATTATGTTCATGCTGGTGCAGGTACAACTCAAGCAATTGGTATTTCTGCTACTAATGGATTTGTTGGGATAGGTACAACTGATAAATTACCATCTAATGTATTTGCAGTAAAAGTTGATGATAATAAGATAAAAATTGCAGAGACTGCACAAAAAGCATTACTTTCAATCCCAGAAACAGTTGACCTCACGAGCGTAGGTATTGGAACATCGCATAGATTTGTATCAACAAATCAAAATGCAAAAGTTCTTCTTTGTTTAGATAATATAATTCAATCACCAGTTGTAGCAACTGCTGTAACAACAACTATTGCAAATCAAGTATTTACAACTTCTGACATTATTCCATTTACAGGGATCACATCATTCTTCGGTGGCGATTTAATTAGGATTGGAAGTGAGATAATGAAGATTGAAGGTGTTGGTATTGGAAGTGCTACTAATATTAGAGTGCGTAGAGGTTGGATGGGAACCTCCATAGCAGGTCATTCTACATCATCCTTAGTTACTAAAGTTGATGGTAATTATAACATTGTAGAAAATGTTCTTAATTTTATTGAAGCACCATTTGGAAATCTACCACTAAGCACATCAACAAATCCACCTGATAGTAGAGATTGGACAGGTATATCAACTAGTTCTAGTTTCCAAGGTAGATCATTCCTTCGTTCTGGTATTGAAAATAGTTCTAATGAAACATATTCAAAAAATTATATTTTTGATAGTGTATCTCATGAGTTTAATGGAATCAAAAAAGATTTTGTATTAAAATCTGAAGGTTCTAATGTCAGTGGTATAGCAAATGATAATGCTGTAATCTTAGTTAATGATGTATTCCAAAATCCTATTCAATCATATAGTTTAAGCGAAAATGCAGGTATTACATCTATTAGTTTTGTTGGAACAGCATCTTCCACAACAGATGCAAATCTTACATCTTTACCTCTAGGAGGTGTTATACTTTCTGTTGGTTCTACTGAAGGATTTGGATATCAACCATTAGTTGCTGCTGGAGGAACAGCAATTGTATCTGCTGCAGGAACAATTACCTCTGTTGCTATTGGTAATAGTGGTTCTGGTTATCGATCAGGAATACAAACTGTTAATGTATCAATACAGCGAGAAAGTCTTGAAGGGGCATCGATTGTTAAAATAGGAACTGCAACCATATCGGATGGTCATGTAAGTTCCGTTGGTATAACCACTGATCATGTATTCTATGCACCAAAGAATATTTCTAATGTTCTTTATGATAATACTACAGGTATTACAACAGTAACCACGTCAGCAAATCATGGATTGCAAAGAAATGATGAAATTAAACTATCTGGTATAGTATTTACTTGTAATTATAGTGGTGCTACTTCAGTTAATGTTACTAATGCAATTTATAACAATGTAACTGGTATTATGACAGTTACTACTGCAGCTGCTCACGGATTGTCTACAACAGGTCAAAGAAGTGACGTTGTATTAGCAGGACTAGCATTTACGTGTGGTTTAGATAACGGCAGTTCTACACATGTTTACCCAAGAACTACAGATCCTGTGTATTGCGGAACCCCTGTTACTGCAGTTAATAGTGCTACTGAATTTGAAGTTAATGCAGGCGTATCTACAGTACCTACATTTTATTCATCTGGAGGAACTGCACAGGGAGCTATTATAGCACCAAGAGCAGTTAATAACTCTGGCACTGGCAGAGATTCTGCATTCAATGGAACTAATGTTCTTAGAGTATTGACTAACAAGAAATTTGTAGTTAATACAGGAATTTCGACTAGAGCACACACATATTCTAGATGCGGTAAAGTTGAAAAACCATTAGATATTATCTTTGATAATCCATTATCATATACAGGCATACCTCTACAATATAGTTCTAATTCAGTCTCAGGTGTAGGTTCAGATGCGGTTGTTGACGTTGTTGTAGGACAAGGTTCTAGTGTAACGGAATTTAATATACAGAATACTGGATATGGATTTGGTATTGGGGAAATTTTAACATTGCCTATTGGTGGTGCAACAGGAATCCCAACTACAAGTTCATATAAAGAATTCCAATTAACAATTGACGAAATCTTTAGTGATGAATTCAATGGTTGGTCATTAGGTCAATTAGAACCATTAGATAGTCCAGAAAAATTCTTTGATGGAGAAACGGTTGCTTTCCAATTAGAAAAAGATGGGGAAATCGTTTCTATTATTGCTGCAGTAGGTTCTAAAATAAATGTTCAAGATGTTATATTAGTATTTGTTAATGATGTACTTCAAGTTCCAGGTAAAGGTTATACCTTTACAGGAGGAAGTATAATTACATTTACTGAAGCACCTAAAGTAGGAGATACTTGTAAAGTTATATTCTATAAGGGAAGTGGTGCTATTGACGTAAAACCAAGAAGTGTTATTGAAACAGTTAAAAAGGGTGATGATTTAACAATTAATTTTGATGCATCAATTGGACAAACACCAAATGTGCAAGAAGAGGAAAGAATTGTTACCAGAATTGATTCAACAGATATTGTATCCACCAATCCATACTTTGGACCAGGTAATACTGAAGATGAAACTTTAATACGTCCTGTGAAACTTTGTAGACAAACAGAAGATAGAATTATTAATGATGTTGAAATAGGTAAGGATAGAGAGTTTTATGAACCAAATATACATCCAGCAACTGTAATATTAAAATCAGTTGGTATAGGGTCAACTTCCTTCTTTGTTGATAATATTAGACCATTCTTTAATCCAGTAAATGAAAATGCTAGTGCTAGTGTTAGAGAGAGCGTACAAGACAAAGTAACGATAACATCTCAACAAGACAAGATTGGAACAATTTCATCTGCTACTATATCAAGTGGTTCTGTTACTTCAATTAGCGTAGTAAGTTCAGGTTCTGGATATGTAAGTGTTCCTAATGTTTCTATACAAACACCTACTGGAATAGGATCAACAGCAACAGCAACTGCTGCTATTTCTAATGGTCAAGTAACTTCAATATCGGTAACTTATGGAGGAACAGGATATACATCTGCTCCACAGGTTCTTATCGATCCTCCTACATTAATTACCGAAACAAACACAGTATCTTCCTATAATGGGGACTCTGGAACAGTTGTTGGATTTGGAACTACTGTTTCATCAAATATTGATAAACTAATATTTGATTTCTATATTCCTCAAAACTCTTTCTTAAGAGACTCTGATATTGTAGGTACAGCAACAACATTAAGTGGCATCAGTATTGGTGATTACTTTGTAATCAATAATTCAAATATTGGATTTGCACAAACCTCTATAATCTCTAGAAGTTTAGATAATACTATAGTTGCAACAGGTAAGTCTTTCTTTGATAATGTTTATCAAGTAGATTCTGCATCTATCGTTAGTGTTGCAAATACTCACATAGGAATATCTACTGTTGGAACTGCTTTAACAAGTGTTGTTAGAGTTGAGACTAGAATAAGTGGAATATCTACATTTAACTTCTCGTCATCATCGATATATTTTGATTCTACAAATTATAGCTTTGATAATCAAAATTCTGATATTGGTGGAGGTTCTGATGTATCAATAGGTTACACTGGTCCATTTATCAATAGACCATTCTTAGGCGAATTTAGTTGGGGTAGAATAGATGTCAAGGGAAGAAGTAAAACTAACACATATACATTTGAAGGTCAAAATGGAGTTCTTGGAATTAATACTGGACCTCTAGTAACCAGAACTAATAGATTGAGTTTTAAAAATTATGATGTTTAGTAATCTTCTAAATATTTCAAACTTAAACTATCAATAATGGCTAAAGTAGGGATAAACACGGGGTCAGCACCAAATGCGGGAGATGGTAGCACATTGCTTGCAGGTGCAAATGCAATTAATTCTAACTTTACTGAGGTTTATGATCTTTTAGGTGATGGAACTAATTTACTAGCAGGAATTGTAACTTCTATAGTTGCAGGAAATAATGTAACGATATCTGGTGCTACTGGTGTAGTCACTATTAATGCTAGTGGTGGAGGTGGTGGTGGAAGTATTGCAGGTATTAGCACTACAGGAACATCTTTCTTTAATAATATAAGTGCTGCTGGAGTTGTAACTGCTACTTCATTTAATGGTAATTTAAATGCAAGTAATTTAAATAGCGGCACAGTTCCTGCTGGTAGAATAACTTCTCTTAATGCATCCAAATTAACTGGAACAGCAGCAGCAATTAATGGTACAAATATAACAGGAATTGTAACATCAATAGTAGCAGGAAGTAATGTAACGGTATCTGGTGCTACTGGTGCGGTCACTATTAATGCTAGTGGTGGTGGATCTGGAATAACAGTTCAAGATGAAGGTTCTGCGTTATCAACTTTAGCAACAACACTTAATTTTGTTGGATCTGGTGTTGTAGCATCGGGAACAGGAGCAACAAAAACAATCACCATTGCTGGTGGTGGAGGATCACTACAATCCAGAACTACAAAGAGTGCTACCACTGCTTCTCTTAATGCTGCTGCTTCAGGTGATTTGGATATAACTAATGCATTCAAAGGATATCATTTGCTTAAAATAGCAGTAAATCATCCTGCTTGGGTTAGACTTTATACATCTACTGTTACTAGAGGAAATGATGCTAGTAGAACAGAGGGAACAGATCCTACACCAGGTTCAGGTGTTATTGCAGAAGTTTTAACTACAACTGCAGGGGCAAGCACATTCAATATGTCGCCAGGAGTTTTTGGATGGAGTGATGAAGGAACTCCTAGCACAACTGTTTATGCAAAAGTAACCAACAAGGATTCTTCTGCTCGTGCAATTACAGTAACTCTAACTCTGATACAAGCGGAGGCATAAATGAAAGAGTATATAGTCACTCTTAATAATTTTTCTGATAAAACAACTTTTTGTAATGAAATGACTGCTTCTAGTGGGAGTGGTTCTATTCCTAGTAGGGCATGTACATGTGATTTGATGAGACCTAAAAGTAGAAATACAGTTTTTACTTTATCTGATACTGAAGCAACTGAATTATTAAATGACTCTAGAGTTTTAGCATGTGAAGAAAATGTTGCATTAAATACTAAAGAGTTATGGTCGTCTGCACAAAATGGTGATTGGGATAAAACTCCTGATGGTGCTGCTGATAAAAATTGGGGAATTAAAAGGTGTATTGATGGACAAGCAACTGCATCTTGGGGCAGTAATGGAACATCGCAACAAACAGGTTCATACAATACAACAAGTTCTGGTAAAAATGTAGATGTGATAATTGTTGATAGTCATATCAATTTTGGTCATCCAGAGTTTAAAGCAAATCCAAATGGAAGTGGAAGTAATAGAGCAGTTGAATTTAATTGGTTTCAATATAGTGCTGCTTTAGGTTATAGTGGTAATACTGCAGCAACATATGTTTATACTGGTGGCACTAGTAGTCATGGAACTCATGTTGCAGGTACAGTTGCAGGAAATACTCAAGGTTGGGCAAGAGATGCTAATATTTACAACATGTCATTTGCATCAGATGCTGGTGGTGGTAATGGTATAAGTGGTTTATTTTGGTATAATATTATGTATGAATATATTAGACATTTTCATAATAATAAACCAATAAATGCTGCAACTGGTAGAAGAAATCCAACAATTGTTAATAATAGTTGGAGTTTTGCAGAGTTTAGTGATGAACCAAATTTATCAGCAGTTACTGCTGTAAAATATAGAACTGAATATTCAACAAACCTTAGTGGTCAGACTGATTCGCAAAAGAAAACTACATTACAATCAAAAAGAATTTCCGTTCCAGGCAGTTCCACTATTCCTAATTTTAATAAAATTGTAGCATCTGTTGACGCAGATATAATAGATTGTATGAATGATGGTGTGATTTTTTGTTCTGCTGCTGGAAATGATTATATGCCAACTGATGTTAGTGGTGGTGAAGACTATAATAATAGTGTAACTGTTAGTGGAGTAACATACTATCCAATTAGAGGAGGGACACCAGGTACTACAACTAATATGATAAACGTTGGTGCAACAGCAGCAACAGTATCAGAAACTAAAGCAGTTTTTAGTAATTTTGAAGAAAGAGTTGATGTATATGCACCTGGTCGTAATATTATGTC
>Ga0098037_1000430_pt1 | contig 22217 bp, 19 predicted proteins | sample 5_EtaG_FD_75050 | JGI IMG/M metagenome (GOLD analysis project Ga0098037, IMG submission 75050) | Marine viral communities from the Subarctic Pacific Ocean - 5_ETSP_OMZ_AT15132 metaG | ecosystem: Environmental > Aquatic > Marine > Oceanic | place: Pacific Ocean | collected 2015-01-08 | reverse complement strand
CCGTTCCGGAGAACGATACCGTGTTCGTTCCATCGGCGCCGGCGTTGATGACGACCCCACCGGGCGCGCCAAGGTCGACCGTCGACGTCGCTGTCAGTACGACATCCAGGACGCCGGCGCCCAAATCCACGTCGCTCACCGTAATAGCCGTCGGCCCCGTAAACGTCACCGGAGTATCCTCGAGCGTGACCAAAGGGCCGAGTGGGACTCGCACTGAGGGTGCATCGTTCACGGCATTGATTGTGATGGTGAACGTCTGATCGGCCGATGTGTCAGCGCCACCGCCATCATCCGACAATGACACGGTGACCACCGCCGAGCCATTCGCATTTGACGCGGGCGTGTATGTCATCGTGCCCGTTGCACCGTCTACCTCCGGCTGAACCGAAAACAGTGCATTATTGTCGTTCGAGACGTTGAACGTCAGCGTCTGTCCCGACTCATTCGCCGGGCCCTTGGAGATTGCGGTCGCCCATCCAATGATGGTCTGGACACCGGGATCTTCATCCTGTGTTTGGTCCGCACCCTTCGTGAACGACGGCACGTCATTGACGGACGTCACATTGATGTTGAACGTCTGGTCGGCCGATGTATTCGCGCCGCTGCCATTATCGGACAACGACACCGTGACCACCGCCGAGCCATGGGCATTCGCCGCTGACGTATACGTCAGCGTACCGTTGGAGGCAATGGCTGGCTGAACGGAGAACAATGCATTGTTGTCGTTCGATACGGTGAACGTGAGCGTCTGACCGGCTTCATCGGCCGGTCCTTTCGAAATGGCAGTAGCCCAGGCGGCTACCGTCTGCGCACCTGCATCTTCAAGAATCGTTTCATCCGCGCCCTTCGTAAAGGACGGCGTATCGTTCACGGCGTTCACCGTGATGTTGAACGTCTGATCGGCCGACGTATCAGCGCCGCCGCCATCATCGGACACCGACACGGTGACAACCGCCGAGCCATTCGCGTTCGCTGCCGGCGTATACGTCAGGTTGCCGGTCGCGCCGTCAATAGCCGGCTGGACTGCAAACAGCGGGTTGTTGTCGTTCGCAACGTTGAACGTGAGCGTCTGACCCGCCTCGTTGGCCGGACCCTTCGACAGCGCCGTCGCCCAGCCCGCAACCGTCTGCAGGCCTGCGTCTTCGTTCACCGACTCGTCCGCACCCTTCGTAAAGGACGGGACGTCGTTGACAGCTGTGATATCGATGTTCACCGTGCCCAGCGCCACATCCGTGCCGCCACCGGCGCCCACAAACCCGGCATCGTTGCCCGTAAGGGTCACGGTCGCCGCATCGTTACCATTCGCATTGGCCGCCGGCGCATACTGGATGTTCGCAGCTGTATCCAAGTACGTGTCGATCTCAGCGGCGGTACCCGTCAGGGTGATTTCGCCCGTCCCGGATCCTGTAATCACAACACCGCCGGCATCCGAGGCCGCCATCGTACCAGCTGATGCCGTCAGCTTGAGGCCAATGTCATTTGCACCTGCGTCAAGGTCGGAGAACGTCGACGCCGAGAGGTCCAGGTCGCCTGCTGTGTCTTCCGTAAATGACCGGTCCGGCGGGACGCTGGCCAGAGTAGGGGCGTCGTTCACCGCATTCACCGTAATGTTGAACGTCTGATTGGCCGACGTATCCACGCCGCCAAGTGCCGTTCCGCCGTCATCGGACACCGATACGGTGACCACCGCCGAGCCACTCGCGTTCGCCGCAGGCGTATACGTCAGGTTGCCCGTCGTGCCATCGATGGCCGGTTGGACCGCAAACAGCGGGTTGTTGTTGTTCGATACATTGAAGGTAAGCGTCTGCCCTGCCTCATCAGCTGGACCCTTTGACAGCGCCGTCGCCCAGCCGTTCACCGTCCGCGCGCCAGCGTCTTCGTTCACCGATTCGTCCGCGCCCTTGGTGAAGGACGGTGCATCGTTCACCGGTGTGATGGCGATGGAAATATTCGCCGTGTCCGTCAGCGGGCCACCCGCCCCGGTCGCTCCCAGATCACTTACGACGATTGTCAGCGAGCCGGCCGAGACCTGATCCGGACCCGGGGAGTATCGCAGGCCGTCCAGCGCCGTGTTCACATTGGCGATCGTGCCATCGAATGTGACGGTATGCGTATCGGTGGCGCCCGCCGTAATGTTGATGTTATTTGTTGTGCCAAGTGACATCGTGGCATTGGACGTCACGGTGACCTCCACATTCGTCGCTTCCGTATCGCTCACCGAAATCAGGGTCCCGCCGGAGAACGTCACGCCGGTATCCTCCGTGGTCGATGTATTCGCTGCGCCGGCAATCACCGGCGCATCGTTCTGCGCCGCTACCGTAATGTTGAACGTCTGATTGGCCGACGTATCTACGCCGCCGTTGGCCGTGCCGCCGTCATCCGACACCGATACCGTGACCACCGCCGAGCCACTCGCGTTCGCCGCCGGCGTATACGTCAGGTTGCCCGTCGCGCCGTCAATGGCAGGTTGGACCGCAAAAAGCGGGTTGTTGTCGTTCGCAACGTTGAACGATAGCGTCTGCCCTGCCTCATCAGCTGGCCCCTTTGACAACGCCGTCGCCCAGGCAGCCACCGTCTGCGCGCCCGCGTCTTCGTTCACCGTTTCGTCCGCGCCCTTCGTGAAGGACGGGACATCGTTTACCGCCGTGATGTTCACCGTAATCAACTTCTGGGCCGTCTGCGCACCACCCGATCCGGTAAAACCATTGTCATCGATGTCAAATGTGATCGATGCCGCACTGGTTTGATCCTGCGCCGGCTTGAAGGTCATGCCGTCCAACGCCGTGGCCAACTGCGACTTCGTTCCCGTGGCCGTCACCGTGGCCGTCCCGTTGTTGGTCAGCGTCGCACCCGATCCGGCCGCCAATGTGACCGTCGATCCGGCTGATCCCGTTACCGACATGTCCAGGACATCGGCTGCACCGGCATCTACGTCAGTGACCGTGATATACGTATTCGGAAAACCCGCAATGGACAACGTGAGGGTCGCATCTTCAAGGATCGTAACCGCATCGCCTGGAATGAACGTGCTCCATACAGGGGCCTCATTGACGTTCGTGACGGCAATGGCAAAGGTCTGCGAGCTCGTCTTCACGCCGCCCGAGGCCGGATCGGCCGCCTGCACCGTGATATTGTACGATGTGGCCGTTTCGTAGTCGATGCCTCCAGCGACGGTGACCACACCCGTCGAGCTGTTGATGGCGAATCGCCCACCTGCATTGTCCGTCAGCGAGTACGTAATCGTACCTCCGTTCGGATCCGTAGCCGATGCCGTGACGCCGACCGTTGTCCCGTTGACTGCGTTTTCCGCCACCGTATTGGCCGCCCCGTTGCTGTCTGTCGGGGTGGATGGCGCCGCATCCGTCACGTTTACCGTCACACTGGCCGTCGCGGTATTGTTGGCCGCCTCGCCATCATCGGCCTGCACCGTCAACGAAAAGCTCGTGGCGCCCTCGTAGTTGATGGCCGATGCTGTGTTCACCGTGATGACGCCCGTGGAGCCATTGATCGCGAACGCATTGCCGGTGTTGCCCGCCGTGATGCTGTACGTCAGACCAGCGTCGGTGCCACCGCCGTCACCGTCGTTGGCATTCACATTTCCGACCGTGGTACCACCTGTGGCTCCTTCAAGCACACTGAACGGCCCCGATGCCGTGAATGCTGGTGGATTGTTGGCTGGAGCACCGCCGTCTACGCCGGTGAGATTCAAGTCATCAATCCAGAAGCGGGCGCGCGTTTCCACACCAGCCGGCTCCCCATCTGCAAATGTGATGTTCAATCCGGGCCCGGCGCCACCAGCCCAGTCGAAATCGATATTCTGCGGTGTCGAACCCGTGCCGGTATATTTGTCGATACTGTATGACCCGATGCCTGAGGCACCGGAAATGGCAATGGGTGCACCCCAAGTCGGTTCGTCAACGCTGTAGTTGCTGAACTTCATGGTGTTGGCCGTGAACGTACCACCACCCGTCTCAGTGATCACAACCGTGATATTTCCGGCCGTTCCGGTTTCTTCAATATGCAGCCGGCCGCTGCTGAAGTAGGCTGAAAAGCCGGTATCGGATGTGATCTGAAACGCCAGATCACCAATCGTGAATGACCCACTGGCCAAGGAACCCGACGTCACGGGACCGGCCATATCATACGTGGTCTGCGCCGCTGCGCTGCCCACCATGAACGTGAAAAGAAAAAGGGCAATGGAAAGCGCACGGACGGCGCGGGTCGTCAGGGACATGTGGGTCGTGATGATGATTGGGTGCCAGAGGCGAATCGAAGGGCACTCACAAGATCGGCCATCCACCCCGCGCCTTCAAGGAGCACTACTGTCAATTTTGGACGTACGCCAACGCCATGGAGGGCAAACGATTCAGCGTACATGGAACGACTCCAGCTCCGACGGATTGCGCCAAACACCACGGCGTTCGCGCCACTTTTCCGGTCAATCGCGCCATTTTCACCCCCAATAGCGCCAAAAAAGCCCCGATCGCGCCATCTTTCTGGCGCGATCGGGGCTAAAAAGGGCCCTGGGAGGTCGTCAGGGGCCATCCGGCGCTCAATCGCGCCAAACAAGTCAACACGCACATAGCCATTCTACAACCCGCGTTACGTCTCGCCCGCCAACGTGTCTGTCCCCGAAAACGGAGGACACCCCATGTGGAGATGGATTGTATTCGCGGTACTCTTGGCCGCCCCAATAAATGTAACAGCGCAAGTTACATTTTTTCAGGAGTCGTTTGATGGTGGCGCCGGCACCGTACAGGCCTCGGACCCCTCGTGGGGCCTGTCAACGGCATCGGAATCGCCCGGAAGCGGCGCAACAAACATGGCGCATACGGGCTCATCGCCCGGAACGCTCACGCTGGGCCCTGTGGACTTGACGCTCGCCACATCGGCTACACTCACGTTCCTCGCGCGACGCACGTCATCGTACCCGGTTGACAGCTTGTTGGTGTTCGGATTGCCCAACACGCTGCCCGCCGCAACGTCCACCTGGGAGACGGTCACCGTGACCATTCCGCCAAACCTCCTGGGCTCGTCGTTCTCGCTGGTATTCGAAGGACGGGGTGGGGCATCCAGCGGATCGAACATCCGGATAGATGACGTGACAGTGTCGGGAGACGCGGACCTCTCCGGCCTTTCCGGAACGTTCGGCTTCCAGTCTGAAGCATCTTCGAACGCAACCGCCAGCATCACCCTGCCGGTCGATATGCTCCTCTCGGAAAACGACTCGTTGGCCGGTTTGCAGTTCGATGTATCGTGGGACCGCGACTGGGCATCGTCGCCTGCACTGTCCGCCCCGGCGTTCCCGCCATCCGGCTGGACGGTATCGATGCACGAAGCGACCGGTCTGCGTACGGCGCGGGTCGTCGTGGCTGCCACGGATACGGCCTCGCCCCGCGCCCTCCCCCCCGGCATACACACAGCCGTCCTGTCACTGTCCTGGACCCTTTCGCCGCCGGCCGCCGCCGACTCGGTGCAGTTCACCGTTTCGGGGCTCATTGCCAGTGCGGCGGCGGCCGACGGTCACGATATCCTGCTGCCATCCGGCATCCGTTCGCATACGCTGCATTTCGCGCCATCCTCGGCATCGTTCGCATGGTCAGCGGCGTCCCCTTCTTTTCCCGACACGCGAGCGGGCTCGACATCATCGGTAGACGTCTACCTGCGGAATCCCACCGGGTCATCGGCCCTCGTTGTGGACAGCATGCGTGTGTCCGATGCCGCGTTCACCCTCGGCGCCCTGCCCGACCCGATCGCGTCCGGTGATTCAGCCGCCGTGGCCGTTGCATTCGCGCCGAGTGCCCTGCTTTTCGGTCAACGAAATGCCTCTGTCATTGTATGGCACTCGGCGCCATCGTCCCCCGATACCCTGTCCATTCAGGCAACCGGCACAGGTGGTCGAGGCGACACCGACGGGGACGGCGCTGTGGACGTGGCCGACGTTATTGCCGGCATCGACATGGTCCTCGGAATCCAACCGCCCGACCTGGCACCTGCCGATGTGTTTCCCTTTCCGACCGGAGATGGATCCATCGACGTTCGCGACGTGACCGTCGCGATGCAGGCCATCCTGAACAATGCCTGGCCCGATGCACTCCTTCTGCCCGATCCGCCGACCATTGCACCACGCATCCTGGAGCAACCCACCGCAGCACTCTCTGTCTCAGAACCCCTGCGCGGTTTCCAGGTGGAATGGCGCGATACACCCGATGGTCCGCTGCGCCGACGCATCGACGCACGCTGGCCGGGCGATGACATTCCACCCGGTTCACTGGCTCTATCCGTTCCCTCAAACGGTCGTCTCGAACGCCTCATCACCGTTGGCATTTCAGGCCAAAAAACGGTCTGGATGGGCGCGCTGGCCACGGGCACGAATGCCGAGCCGTCCCCACTGCCGCAAGACGCGGACCTGGCCATCCATCCGAATCCGGCATCAACCAGCCGTCATGGAGCGCTCACCGTGCACAACGTGACCGGAGACGAACTCCAACTCTTCGATGCGCTTGGCCGCCGAGTCCGACACCTGCAAACAAAAAACGCCCCGACAAGCGGAGCGTCCATTCAGGTACGGTTGGATGGCCTCGCACCGGGACTCTATGTGGTGCAGTCGGGTCGGCAGGCAAAAAGCGTAATCATCACGCCCTGACAAGCGAAATCGGGAACGCAGGGCTGGAGCCCCATACACTCCCGCCTTATGGGAAGAGGTAGCGATCCATATAGAGAAACAACAACGTCGACGCCGTCGAGACCCACACGAGGAAAACAACCACAAGGGCAATGAGCTTCCAGGTATCGGATGGGGAATCGCCGGTCTTGCCGTTTTCGGGGCCGCTGGAAATCTGCGTGGGGCGCGAGGCCTTGTTCTTACGATTCAACAGGGAGGCTCGCTTGGCCGGGCGTTCGACGACTTCTGTTGCAGCAGCCGCCTGGGTCGGGGGTCCGGGGTTCACTTTGATGGTCACTTCGTCCTGAGCGTGACCGTTGGGGGCCCGACGTCCATGGCCATCACCACTCAAGGAGCCACTGGGAACGCCACCTCGCTGCCCATACATCGGGAACAGAGGGTTTGCGTAGGAACCGCGTCCGTCGCCAGACCACATCGGCAGTTCGTCTACGCGGGGTACGCCGTTCATGACGGGCGTAGTATGGAAGCGGTGCAGGTGGTTGGGCATCGGGTGTAGCAGTCGAAATCGGAGTCTTCGGTGTCTCGTGGCTGTAAATTGAGAACGAGTGAAACCGGAGAATTCGTGACGACGCTTCGAAAAAGATTCGATCGGATCGGGCGTACCCACTAAATACTGAACAAGGCCTACGTGCCGCAACCTCAATGGGGACTTTTAAGATGAAAACGACACGTGGCGCGGCTCTTTTTTTGTTGGCGGCGCTGACCACGACGGGATGCGGAGACCGAGCGATGCCCGGACCGGCCACCCCCCTGGAAGAAATCCGTTCACTGCACGTTCGCGCTCACATGGAAGGGGATGCCGCACTTATGGTATCTACGTTCGCGCCCGTCATGACATCGGTCCAGAATGGCCGCGTAACAGAAAGCACGTTGGAGCAGAGTCTGGCGGGTTTCTCCGGGTATTTTGACAGCACGGACATCCTGGAGTGGTCTGACCGGGAGCCTGCCGATATCCGCTACAGCGCGGACAGCAGCATGGCGCACGTGATTACCATGAAACGCGTCATCACCCGGGAAAAAGGGCCGGTCACTTCGCCAGACGCCGCGCCGGACACCACGGAATTCGCGTGGACCGAGTTGTGGCGCGTGCGGGACGGTGCGTGGAAAGTCGAGCTTACCGCAACGACCACCCAGCCCTAGCGGGCGGAGGCCACGCGCGCTTTAAGCTCATCCATGGAGTCACCGCCGAACTTCTCGAGCAGGGCGTTTGCGATGGTGAAGGCGACGGTCGCCTCCGCCACGGTTGAGGCGGCCGGGACGCTGGTGACATCGCTGCGCTCGTAGCGCGTCGGCTGCTCCTCACCGGTGTTCAAGTCGGCGGTGCCGAGCGGCTTGATGAGCGTCGGAATGGGCTTCATGTAGCCGCGGACAATGATGGGCATGCCGTTCGACATGCCCCCTTCAATGCCGCCTGCGCGGTTGCGGGTGCGGGGGAATTGTCCGTCGCGGTACGCGATGGGATCGTGGACCTCGGACCCTCTTACCGCCGAGCCCGCCACACCATCGCCAATCTCCACGCCTTTCTGCGCCTGGATGGACAGGATGGCCTGCGCGAGTTGGCCGTCGAGACGCCGGTCCCATTGTACGTACGAGCCGAGGCCCACCGGCACGCCGGTTACCACGACTTCATAGACGCCGCCGAGCGAATCGCCCTCTTTCTTTACCTCGCGAATATGTTCGATGCATCGTGCCGTGAGATCCGGATCCAGCATGCGGACTTCCGATGCATCGGCCACGGGATTCAGGCGCTCGGCGCCGGTGTACCCATCGGTGGCGTTGAACCGGGCTGTGCCGTCCATGATGGAGGCCACATAGGATGCGTATGCATCCGGGCCATACCCAACCTCGCCGATCCGTGTTACGTGCGATCCGACATGGATGCCGCACTCTGCAAGTAATCGACGCGCGATGGAGCAGCAGGCCACGCGCATGGCCGTTTCGCGCGCGCTGGACCGGTCAATGACCGGGCGGATGTCATCGAACCCGTATTTCTGGGCGCCAGTCAGGTCGGCGTGTCCGGGACGGGGCAGGGTAATGGGCTCCACGCCATGGCCCGTACCACCTACCGCCATGACGTCGGGCCAGCCCGATTTGTCCTTGGTGTAAGCCGCGTTGTCGAGGCGCAGCGCAATGGGACTGCCCATGGTGCGCGAAAACCGGACGCCACTGTAAATGTGCACCTGATCGGTCTCGAACTTCGCGCGACCGCCGCGCCCGAACCCGAGCCATCGCCGCGCCAAGTGGGTGTTGACGTACTCCGCAACCAGAGGCAATCCAGCCGGAACCCCCTCCACAATGCCAATGAGCGCCTCGCCGTGCGACTCGCCGGCCGTCAGATACCTGATCACAGATCCACCTCGAAAAACAGAATCACACCGTCGACGCGCTTTGCCTGAATGAGGACCGGCGAATCGGTCGCGGCATCGCCCATCACGGCTGCGGCCGATTCCACGTTGAACACTTGCTGACCAGCAATGTGCGTGATGACCAAGCCGCGCGACAAACCCGCCGCATCGAACGGCGCATCGTTCGCCACATAGGCGATGAACACGCCGTGGGCCACACCGAAGCGTTCGCGGAGGCGCTCATCGAGACTTGCGAGGCCAACGCCCCATTCCGTGAACTCCTGCACGGCCGAATTCGGCCCTGGAATGACCGGGGGCACATTCTGGCTCTGATCAAGACCCGTCAGCCAGTCGTCATAGGCCGGGTCGTCGCGGCCCTTGAGAACAACGGAGAATGTCTGTTCGCGCCCATCCCGCCAAATGTCCACTGCAATGCGATCGCCCGGAGAGTAGAGCGCAATCATGCTCTGCAGCTCATTCGGTTCATGGACTTCCTTGCCGCCGATACGGAGCAGCACATCGTTGTTCTTGAGACCAGCCTCGTCTCCGGCCAGGCCCGGCTGCACATTCTGGAGCCACACGCCCTGGACCGTAGGCAGCTTGAACTGCCGCGCCTCATTCGCCGATACCGGCAGAATGGTCACACCCAGGTAGCCGCGCCGTACTTCGCCGTATTGGATGAGATCGGCCACGACGCGCTCCATGAGATCGACCGGTACCGCAAACCCGTAGCCTTCGTACGATCCTGTTTCCGTAGCAATAGCCGTTGCTATGCCCACGAGTTCACCGCGCAGATTTACCACCGCGCCGCCAGAGTTTCCTGGGTTGATGGCCGCATCGGTCTGGATGAAGCTCTCAATGCCCAGTTGATCATCAATCACGTTCACCTGACGACCAATGGCGCTCACAATGCCGGCTGTCACGGTCGATGTCAAGCGAAAGGGGTTGCCCACCGCCAGTACCCACTCGCCCACTTCCACCTGGTCGGCATGGCCGAGGGCGATGACAGGCAAATCGTGGTCGGGAATTTCGATGACCGCCAAATCGGTCGTTGGGTCCGTACCCACGACGCGGGCCCGGTACTGCCGCTTGTCCTGGAGCGTGACCCAGATTTCCGTGGCATCCTCCACCACGTGATTGTTCGTTACCACATAGCCATCCTTCGAAATGATGACGCCGCTACCCGCGCTCTGCGTGGGACCACGTCGGCGCCCCTCCTGCGAAAGACGCTGCAGCACCCCTGTCGGGCCTTCGGACAACACCTGGATGAACACCACGGCCGGCGTCACATTCGCTGCCACATCCTTGAACACTTCGTTCAAGGACAGCGCGTCCAGATACTGCGTAGGCAGCTCGCTTTCGGGCACCGTCACATACCCACTGGGCGGCTGGGCGCCGAGCTCGACCCGGCTCACTTCCTGCGGGCGCTCGAACGCCGAGCCCTCCGGTCCAAACCAAAGGGTCAACAGAATACCCGTGAACAGCCCAATCGAAAGAAGGCCTATCCAGGTCAGCGTGCGTGTGCGTGAAGATGTCATGCGCCTGTGTACCTCAATTGCCGGCATTCGTTTCGGGGAAAGTGTATCCTCCAGTGGCGCTGGTCACAAATCGTAGCAAGACCTGGACGGCCCAGACATGACGAAGAAGAAAGAGAAACAGACAAAGCCCTTGTCGGACGAACCGACTGGAGTCCCAAAAGGCTCGTTCCTGGATGGCATTCTGCCGGTCGCCGGATCTGTGGGTGGCCCTTCCGATCTAGCCACGAACTCAGCTCGAATGAAGGACTTCGGACGTCAGCGCGCCACAGCGTTGAACGATATCGACGGGACCCGTCCGCGATCGAAGTAAAGATGATCACAGTTGTTGCAAACAGGTTGGTTGCTCTCCTTACCGCAATGACCCGCGGATGGAGGAAGCACCTTGTACCGACAACAACATCCGTTTGCGGAATATCGGCATCCGTGGCGATGCTGCTCATCACGATTGTATATGTCGATGGACAATACAGCTACGACGAGCACCTTTCTGATGCGAGCAGAATCTATCGCATAGGTGTTCAGGACAGCAGCCGGACTGGGCTCGTAACGCCGGTATTGTCCGGTCTTCTGGGTCCTGAAATACGGTCGACTGTCAGCGGGGTTGAGGAGGTATCCAGACTCGTCACGTCCTCATCGCGCGTACGGGTTCGCGATGATTTCTTTCAGGCACAGCGTGTTGTAACAGTGGACCCCGGCTTCGTCCGCATGTTTTTCAGCCCGTCGAAGGTTGATCTCAACACCCCGTTTACAGCCCTCATTACACTAAGCACGGCAGCCAGGTACTTCGGTGATTCAGACCCCGTAGGCAAAACCATAACCATTTTCGCCGGAAGCAGACCCGACGATTATACCGTAGTCGGCGTCGTGGACGACAGTCCGTATTACTCGCACGTTCATTTCGATGTCATTACGTCATTTGCCACGATCGAACAGGTGATGGGGCATACGCTCTCGTGGCAAGCCAGCATGTTCTACACATACGTGATGGTTCGCCCCGGTGCCCATGTAGTCGATGTGGGAGACAGAGTACGCAGCATTCTACTTCTCAATGATCCCGCGTTCACAAGGGAACGGATGCAGGTTGACATGATGCCACTGCGCTCCATTCACCTGACGGAAACGGCAGCGGAAATTGAACCCAGTGTGAGCCCTGCGCTCTTGACCATTCTCATTGCCTTGTCGGTGTTGGTGACTCTTTCGAGCATCTTCAACTATTCCAACATGAATACGGTCAGCGTAATGGGCCGCATAAAGGAGTTCAGCATACGGCGCATTCTGGGTGGACTTCCCAGCGACGTGACACTGGTCGTCTTCTCGGAAATACTGGCAAGATCATTGCTTTCAGTGGTGCTCGGAGGGTTTGCAGCTGTCCTTGCCATAAGAGGATATGAATCGGCAACAGGGATGCATTCCACGATGGCACACTTTGGAATTGACACATTTGTCTATCTGTCGGTCTTCCTCGGACTCCTGATCACCGTATTGTGCTCTATTGCGCCGCTCGTCCTGGTTGCGTCCGTCAACGTGCCCGATGCTCTGAAAGGACACCTGTCACGGGCTGGTTCGTCCAGATTTTCCAGACGAGTCTTGATAGTCGGCCAACTTGCCATTACATCCTTTGTATTGATAGGCACATTGGTCGTCATAGAACAACGATCCAGAATGGTCAATTCCGATACGGGGATAGAGCTGGAGAATCTGATTGCAGTCGATGTCCCCGGGGCAGGAAAGAATGCGAGGAAGATTCTCGATACCGGAATTGATACGGCGTCGATTCTTGGTTTGACGACAGACTCCAGAGGCACAGGATTCTGGGCCTCGATCGGGGTACGGAGGGATGAATCCGATTACTCGCAGTCCAGAACGATGAACTACTTCGACGCGGGTCCGGAGTATTTCAAGCTGATGCACATCCCGTTGATTTTCGGGGAGGATATCCCGCCGTACGAGTCCAGGGAAAGCGATGACATCGCAGTTTTGAACGAGACAGCGGCTGCACTCCTTGGCTGGGAAACGCCCCAGGATGCCGTGGGTGAACGTGTATTCCTGGGGCGCGAGCGGGTCAGGGTCATAGCCGTCTCAAAAGACTACAATCTTAAATCCATGCACAGCGTCGTATCTCCGACGATTGTCAGAGCGAGGTGGACGGAGCAGCGGAGAATCCTTATGAGAACGGTACCAGGTGGCGCGGACCGCGCCTTGGATGCCTTGGAAACAGTGTGGAAACAGGCTCTGCCCGGTATTCCGTTCGAATCCAGAAGCCTCAAGACGGAGTGGATTCGACAGTACGACGAAGAGGCTCAAATAGCGTTTATTGCGACAATTGTTGCGTCCGTGCTGCTGTTGGTTTCCATTGTCGGAATAATATCCCTGTCTCTTTTCGCTACCCAATTGAGAATACGCGAGTATGGCATCAGGAGAATCCTGGGAGCGACCAAGCTGCGTGTCTATTGGTCCGTGATCATGGAGTACGTCACGATGATGGCGGTTGGGCTCTTGTTGGCCATCCCGGCAGCATATTACTCAGGCGATTTGTGGCTACAGAATTATGCGTATCAGTCGGCGTACCCATTCTCAGCCGTCGCCTACGCTGCGGTGGGCATTGCTATTCTTACCGTCCTGTCCGTCTCTTTCGCGGCACATGGAGCGATTTCGACATCAGAAGTTGACTCCATTTCTGCCTAGCGTCCGTGCCTCCGACCGGGAACCCGGAAAATTAACCGCACGTATCATACACGTATTAAACACGTGTCATTCGGAGTCATGCAAAAGAAACTGACCATAACGATCGATGAAGAGGTATACAAAGGCCTCTACCGTGTCGTAGGTACCGGGAAAATCAGCCAATTCATTGAGCGCCTCGTGCGCCCGCACGTCATGGACGCAGAACTCGAAGCCGCCTACGCTCACATGTCGCTGGACGAAGAACGCGAACGACTTGCCGAAGAATGGATCCAGGACGATGACGCCGAAACGTGCTGACATCTGGTGGGTGGCGTTTCCCAAGGGAGATCGTGGGAAGTGCGTTGTCGTGAGCAACGATGCTTCGAACACATTCCTGAACCGCGTGACGGTCGTTCCGCTTACGTCATCCGTGGCGCGCCTGTATCCGAGCGAAGCCTGGATTACGCTCAATGGCATCCGCAACAAAGCCATGGCCGATCAAATGACCACTGTCAGCAAAGAGCGCCTGACGAACCGTGCCGGCGGCGTCACGGATGAAGAAATGGACGGCATTGAACGAGCCATTCGGGTTCATCTGGGTATCAGATAGCTGCTCGGGCCACCGTATATGTGGCTTAACGAAACCTAAAAGATAGACGATCATTTCATTTGTACGGACGCACGCCGTACACAATACACACACCAACCCAGAAATGGCCATGGCGATGATTTCTGCTAATACCGAGCAAATCCAGAGCGAGGACACGCCCAAAGATGCGCGCCTGGACTTTCGATCTACCGCTACACAAAAAAGCTTGATTGAGAAGGCTGCTGCGTTGCTGGGTGAATCCGTTACCTCTTTCGTTCTCTCGACGTTGGTTGATGAATCATTGAGAGTGATTCGTGAGCACAAATCAACGGAACTGACCCTGAGGGATTGGGATGCTTTCAATGCGCTTCTATCAGCTGATGCAGAACCCACTTCGAAGCTGAAAGACGCTCTTTCGGAGTATGAGCGTCAAGTCAGAACCTGACATGGCCAATACGTCCAGGCATGTCCACATTGTCCGCCTTGCCAAAACACACCGTAAAAACGATTTCGATTGCGGCGTCGAGAAGTTGAATGAGTGCCTGTACCGCTACGCAGGTCAGAAGGCCAAGAATGGGATCAGTGTAACCTATGTGGCGCTAGAGGAGGAATCTGATGAAATCCTTGGGTTCTACTCCATCTCCAACGGAGAAGTAATGCATGCTGACCTTCCGGAATCCGAAGCGCGGAAACTACCGAGATACCCTGTCCCAGTAGTACGCATCGGGCATTTGGCGACCTCACTTGGTGCAAAAGGCCAAGGTATTGGTGAGCTCCTGCTCATCGATGCGCTCAAAAAGGCATTGAGCGTATCCGAGAAAATCGGAATTCGAGCGGTCGAAGTGGATGCCAAGTCGCCGGAAGCTCGTTCCTTCTATTCCCAGTATGGATTCGTCCAGCTCGCGGACGACAATCTCCACCTTTACCTTTCATTGGGGACGATCCGAAAACTCGGTTGGTCCCGGTGAATTCCTTGTCCGCAACGGCTGTTGTCTATTCGCACTATGCCCAAGTCATTCCGCAGGTCCACCATCTTCCATGTATTGCGCCGTCGTCGTGTGCGTGATTAGCTACACGCCGCAAAGCTACCATCGAATCATGAAATCGAGAACGCACATTGTCATCAGGCGCTGTTTGCCGCTTGCAGTGCTCCTGTTCATCTCCTCCAACAGCCAGGCACAAGAGGCCGATCCACCGAACTATTTCCCACTCGAAACGGGCAATATGTGGACCTACTTTCAGGTTCTGGATCCTCCCAATGCGCCTCCCGATACCCTTTGGAAAGGGACCTATTCGGTGGAGGCAGCACAATCCGTAAATGACACGCTGTACTACGAGGCAGAATACGCATTTTCACTGGTGACCATGCTGCGCACAGATGAGGAAGGCAACGTATGGACGCGAATGGAGGGAGAAGACGTGCTCTTGTTCGACTTTACTATGGCCGAAGGGGATTCTTATACGTTTCAGTCACCGCAACAGCCAGAGCTGGTTTTTCACGTAACGATTGAGCGCAATTTGACGATCGACGTGGCGGCAGGCCATTTCGAGAACTGCGTCAAGCTTCGGTTTGATGATCCGATGTGGATTGACGATGCACATACGTATGCCTTTGCTCCAGACGTGGGAATCGTATATGCGTACGGAAATGGGGGTGATTACGCAGAACTGTACTCAGCAGAAGTGGCCGGGAATACAATTACATCCATTGAGACGGATCCATCGACATCTTCGGCCGGCAACGGTGCGTATGCCTATCCCAACCCCTTCCGACGGTCCACCACCATCGTTTTTCCATCCAAGGATGCCCATTCGGCGACGGTAAGCATTCATGATGTGCTGGGCAGAAGGGTAGAAACGCTGTCGCAAGGCGCATGCAACGGAGAAACGTGTGTATTCTATTGGGACGCGGCAGCGTCCAGGACTGGCACCTACTACGCCTCGCTTGAGCGATTTGGAGTGACCAAAACCGTTCAACTCGTTTTCAACCGATGATCGGCGCTCAACCGCCGCAAAACCCTAACAGCCATGAAGTTTTTCCTTGTTTCCCTGATAATGTCGCTGACACTAGGAATCACTTCCAACCAGTCTGGCCTGGAAATCGGCCAGGCCACCAAGGTCACTGTCACGATCGACGACGAGGTACTGACCGTTGTCTTTGCACCACCGGGATCTGAACTGACGTTCTTTGGCGAGTACGAAGAGGAAAAACTACACTCTTTCGACGGTACTGAGGCAACGAGGTTGACCGGGATTGATGGGATGAAGCTGTTGAAAAACAACTCCGAGCTTGTCAGCGTCTCCGCGCCGAATGCCACAGCCCTCATTGAGACCGTCGATGGTCCTTAAGCAAGTTGACAAAGGAACACTGATCCTCGTTGTTCTGGTAACCCTACTCCTGTCGGTAGCCACGAGTCCTCTGTTGCTGTGGCTTGGTGTGGACGTCAGTGCTCAAGCATCAACAGGACTACTCCACCCAGCTATCATAGTCGGACTCGTCGACTCACTGCTGGTCATCGCGGGCCTGATTGTGTGGCACGGAGGACTGAGAGCCAAGGATCTGGGCCTGTCGCCCGACCGATTGATTCCCGGTCTTGTCACGGTTGGACTGATCTGGCTCATTACGCAGTTATTCGTATTTGTTGACGCGCAAATAGGCTCCAGTCCTGAAATGTCCATTCCCACGAGCCGTCAGGTCGGCAGTTTTCTTGGAAATCTTGTCCTTGCCGGATTCTTTGAGGAGATCGTCTTTCGTGGGTTTCTTCTCGTTTAACTGCGGCTGCTGTTCCATGGTTTGTCCCCGAATTCCACATCCGGTCGACGCGCATGGCTCTGGGCCATCGTGGTTTCCTCCGCGGTTTTTGGGTTGATGCATCTACCCACCAGCCTCATTTTCCACGACGTTACCGCCGTTGGGCTCGTTGTCAAGACGGTGATGACGTCCGTGCTGGGTATCCTGCTCGCCATTGTCTTCCTGAGAACCAAAAACGTGATTGTCGCCATTGGCGTGCACACAATGCTCAATGCGCCATTGAGCATCGTGGCTGGCTCATCACTTCACCCCATGATATATCTGGTAGTTACCACAGGGCTATTGTTGGTGTTCTGGAGACGAATAGTCGATTTACACTACGCGCGTGCGCAAAGGATCGATTAGTTTCCAGCAATGTGGGCACTGATTAAGACATATCACACAACTGTTCCTGTTTGTCTTCTCCTGGCCGTCTGCCTCTGCGTGAAGAGCGTTCATGGGCAGGGAGTTACGGAAATATGGACCGATCAGCCATCATACGTTGAAGGCGAAACAATCGAGATTACGTTCAAGGTGTCAAATCCAGACCTGATCACGTACACGTGGACCTCGAGGTGCAATGCTCCCTATGTCGTCTTCGATGATGTTGAGCTGAATTTCGAGGCCTGCATTGCATACTTGGAGCACTTCCAGTTTTCACCCGGGTCATGGAGGAGTTGGACCATCCCCCTTCGTCCCCAACAATTGGGACTTCCAAGATTTTCCGGCCATCATCGCGTCATTGTCAAGTTCGCGCACCTGGCTGACTCCGTCTACTTCGATGCCCCTATCTACGAGGGCGGTATTGTGGAAGTGGGTAACGCTCCGTCCGCCAACGTGGACTCAGTCGAAGCAATCAAGAGTACGCTGCAGGCAGTGGTGACGTGGTCCGGTGCTCCACACGGAAGTTTTGAATATTGGGAAATTTCGGGCACGACTCCGGAAGCAGCATCGGCGCAGTACCAAGGGCCGGACGTGTTTATCAAGCCGAGACGCTTCTTGTCGGACATGACAAGTGTGGATACGGAGCCTGCCGCGGACAAGCCTCGCGCCACCGTCGTCGACGCGTATCCCAATCCATTTCGAACATCTACGACCATCAAGCTGCAGCTTCCTGTGTCTCAGGACACGACGGTAGAGGTTTATGATCTACTCGGCCGCAGGATGTCCACACTTCACGATGGGTTCATTCTGGCAGGCCAAGCCTACACGTTCACGTGGCCGGGTAAAAACTTCCCGGTGGGTCAGTACGTGTATCGTGTCAGCGGGTATCACTACCAAAAGACCGGTTTGCTCGTACGTCTTTGATACCATGTGTTGCGACCGGATAGGGCCAACATGAGTAACTCACGAATCCTGCTTGTGCTCGTGCCACCGAATCGGAGTAGAACCCACCGTCTCTCAACCTGAGGGAGATGCATAGAGCGTCACCACGAGGGCTGAATCACGTCTTATTGTGTCACAGGGACGACTGCTCCGCTTCCATGAGCGCCGACATCGCTGCGCGTGAAGCATCGGCCAGGGACTTGCGCGTGTGGCCGGCCGATGGAATGGGCTCGCCGATGCGGATGACCCAGTCGATGTCCATGTGCAGGATCTTGCGGAGGTTTTCCAGGAGGGTTTCGGGCGTGTACCACGTGACGCCGATGCGGGAGTCCTCGGTCACGGGTACGCCATCAATGCATCGGGCGTGAAAGTAGGTCGGGATGACCTGCCCGCCCTGATCTACGAGCGCCGCGAAGCCTCCGGTCTTGAAGGGCAGCAGGCCGGTGCCGTTGGAGGTCGTGCCTTCGGGGAATATGGCGACCGGCACCCCATCCTTCATCCGCTCCTGCACCTCATTGACCAGTTCGCCGGTCCTCATTCGATTCTCCCTGTAGGCGAACATGATACCCACCGAGCCACACACCCACCCGAAAATGGGCCACGAGGCCATTTCGGACTTGGCCACGAAGCCGCACTCAAAGACGGCCGCCACAATCCACGGATCGAAGACGCCGATGTGATTCCCGATCACCAGCGTAGGGACGTCCGTCGGCACGCGGGCGGAGGCCGGGTCGCCCTCGACCGTCAGCGTCCATCCCAATTGCCGCAGCAGGGCCCGGCTACCATCTGCCTGCATGCGCGCCTGCAGGCGGACCCGCTCCGCCCGCTCCAGGTGCCTTCCCCGCCAGGACATGGCCGCGGCATACCAACACATGACCAGGCCGAAACCGACCCCTTTCCGGATGCGCCGCCACCAGATCCGCATGCTACATCCGTACCACGGTGCGCATTTCGTCGGTACCGGTGCGCCGGACCAGGTACAGACCGGCGGGCAGACGGGACATGTCCACGCTGCCCGTGCCGGTGGCCACGACACGACCCAGCACGTCAATGACATCGACCGATTCCGCCCCACGAATGGTCAGCTGCGTCTGAACGGGGTTCGGGTATACCGCGAACGGCACTACTTCGTGCGGGCCGTCGACGGCCGTACTGACACACGAAGATTGAAACGGCCCGCCCATCGTCCAATCATAATTCCGGTCTTCAAACAGCGGCACTCCCGTTTCGGCATCCATGTAAATGGTGAATGACCACGCTCCTCGCGGGGCTACCGTTTCGTCCATGACCGCAGCCCATGCATACATATGGTTGGACGATGACGTGAACTCCGCTGGAAGCAGGGTCAACGTCGCCGATCGGAACGCCACCGAGCACACACTGTCCTGCCAGCTGCTGACGCTCGCCTCAATAGCGGCTAGTTCCAGGACGGGGGCGTTCTCCGGAGCAATGTCTGCAATGATGTCGAGTTCGTTAAATACCATCGAGATGCTGCCCTTTGGCCCCAGTGAACCATCCTGCGTGGCTACCGTGATGCGCAGGTCCCGATCATGCACAGGCACGCCGTCGAACAGCTGGACGTAGACGAAGTTGATGTGGCCGTTTCCCGGCGTGGAACTATCGAAAGCGACTTCAGACGAGGCCCTGAGCCCCAGAATCAGGTAGTGATCGGCAATGAACGCATCGGCGATTTCGCGTGGATCCCTCACGTCCTGGGTGTCCTGGTTGGAGCCTACCAAGCCCCGAATCACGCTTCCGAACTCCCCTGCCGTCATGGTCCTGAATTGTCCCGAGGCTGCAAACTCAGCGAGAGCCTCTTGCCGGGCCTGGCGCTCTGCCAGATCCTGTGCCGTGGCCGGCGCCGTCAGCACCAGAATGAGTATCAGAAACTGTAGGAAGCGCATGGTTTCACTCGGTTTACGGGCGGAAAGATACGCAATCACCACGTAAGTCAAATCACCGCCCGGGCATGCAGACTGCCGCCCGGTGGTCGCCAAAAACCTGTTCATCCATCCAGCCGCAACTTAACCGTTCCGGTCGGGTTTTCATCTCTGTCTCAGACCACCCAAGCCGACACGCATGATTCTGCGATGTACTTCCATGCTGGTGCTCTTCCTCTTCGGAAGCACTCCCTCATTGGCACAATCTGAGGCCCGGGGTTCGCAGCCCACGGTGGGACTGGTATTGAGCGGCGGGTCTGCGAAGGGTTTAGCGCATATCGGAGTTCTTCGCGTCTTTGAGGAAGAGGGAATTCCTGTCGATGTCATTGCAGGTACGAGTATGGGGTCGATCGTCGGAGGGCTGTACGCCATTGGATACTCAGCCGCCGAGCTGGAATCCATTGTAACAAGTCAGGACTGGAATCGCCTCTTTTCCGACCAGACACTTCGGCGAAATCAGCGCTTGGAGACCAGAGCCGCAGGAGAAGGCATTCTTTTTTCACTTCCCATCGATGGTACCACGCTCAAGTTACCCAGTGGTCTCATAAGCGGTCAGGAAATATTGGCCCTGTTTTCTCGACTTACGTGGCCCTACCAGGAGGTCGACAACCTTGCACGCCTTCCGATACCCTTTGCAGCGGTTGGAACAAACCTTCGGACTGGAAATCCCGTCACACTGACCCATGTTTCGCTTCCGGTCGCCATCCGAACGAGCATGTCGTTGCCCAGCCTGTTTGCTCCGGTAAAGATTGCTGGTGAATGGTATATAGATGGCGGACTCTCCCGCAATTTGCCCGCTCAGGAGGCACTGGATCTGGGCGCAGACGTCATTATCGCCGTCGATGTGGGTGATATAGTTAATGCTGAACCTGCACGTGATCCTTCGCTGGTCGACGTTCTGATCGACGCGTCGTGGTTCTTGGGCCTGAAATCTGACTCGGAACAGCGTGAGCTGGTCGACGTGCTCATCCGGCCGGACACGAAGGACTTGTCCCCACTTGCATTCGATAGGGCACATGAGTGGATTGATCGGGGTGAAATCGCCGCCAGGGCAGCGCTACCTGCTTTACGTGCATTAGCGGATTCCGTAGGGTGGTCGAAGGGCACGAGGCCGAAGCGGACGAAACCTGACCTTTCGCCCATGCGTGTCGAAAGGATAGAAGTCACCGGAGTGCATGGTGAAGCTGCCAGGATTGTTGAACGGCGATTACAGCTCGATGTACCCGGGATATTGGGCCCGGACGATGTAGAAAATGCTGTGAGTCGTGTGTTCGGGACAGGGTTGTTCAAATTGGTTTCATTCAGGTTCATTCTTGACAACTCCGGACAGCGCATCCTCCGGATCGACATCATACCTCAGGCTACACCGGACAGAGCAGGCTTTGGCTTTCGTTACGATTCAGAGTATAACGCTGGGTTGTTGTTCGGTATTTCCCTGATGAATCGATTGAGATTCGGATCTACGACGGAATTCCGCTTACGGCTCGGCGAGCAGATGCTATTGAGTGGCAGATACTTGGCCCGGTTCGGACCGAAAGCGCTGTGGACGACAGGCGCTGAATTCAACCACGCGCGGGCACCTGTCAGTCTGTTTCTTCCGAGCAGGTACGCACGTGCCATGGGACAGAGAACCGACACGCCTGTTTCGGAACTTCGACTTGGCATTTCCAGGGTTTCCCTTTTCGGTGGCATCGCCATTACCGAGCATATGGTGGCAGGGATAACAGTGAGTGCCGAACATATTCGTACAACCGAGACCATAGCAGGTGTCTCACCTATTTCCGGGGATTCCACGAGGGCCGGATTTCTGGAGAACCAAAACTCGCTGACATCGGGTCTGGTCTTGGCATCAGATTCCTTCGACAGACTGGACTTCCCAACACGTGGTGTTCGGATGCTGAGCGAGGTTCGCACAGGCGTCTCGAATGCCCGACCACTTTTCGTGCCTCCTTCAACGGTCGACAATCCGTGGTTCAGATATGCTCACGTAGATATTGAAGTATACATGCCGCTCCATGAGCATGTGTCCGTATTCGGTCGGGCGCAAGTGGCATACGGCTCCGGAGAGAGCTTGCCTATCAACTACCACAGTTTTATCGGCGGCGTGCAAACTACAAACGTTCTTGAGAGAGGCTTTCTCCCCTTGTATGGACTCGATACGCAGGAACGCTTCGGTCGCAAGGCCTTCACGGGGAGTGCCGGAATCCAAGTTACCGTGTGTAAGCTTCCCTGAAGTCGGTGAACTCGAAAGTTGGAAATATCCCTTACTTTCGAACCATGAAGAAATCCCGATTCAGTGAGACGAAGATCGTTTCCGTCCTGGCCCGCAATGAGCGCGG